>Ga0351890_10059_pt1 | contig 41926 bp, 34 predicted proteins | sample TotcelFGM3001M15_FD_206743 | JGI IMG/M metagenome (GOLD analysis project Ga0351890, IMG submission 206743) | Enriched cells from coal bed in the Powder River Basin, Montana, United States - Total cells FGM rep3 HSBNCT.FGM.300.1.M15 ...
ACTCATTATAATTCATCAAATTGAATTGTAGAAAAAAACCTGCATCATTTGCTATGCTTTCGATCAATGTTCGGATAGATCTACCATTACCATCCCTGAAAGGATGAATGATGTTTAACTCTATCTTATGTTTGGCCAAAACTTGTGAAAACTCTACTTTCGAAGCAAAAGACAAAACATTTTTCTTTTGAAAAGAGTCAAACTCTTTTTGAAGTTCTTGTTCAATAAATATGGGGTGCGCAAATGATATGTTGCCAATCCCTAGCTTCACTGTTCGAATTTTGCCAGCCCATGAATAAAGATCTTGAAATAGATAGTAATGTATATGCTTAAGATAATCGCTTGAATTAGTGTGTGATGTTTTAGTAGAGATCAATTCAGAAAGTCTGATAGATACAATTTCATGCTCTTTTCGTTCAAAAGCTTCAGGATCTGTTATATTAAACTTGTTTATTAAAACATTAGAACTAGGATAGCAGTATATTGAATCTTCTTCAAAATATTTGTTATTTTTCACTTATTATCTGGTCAATGGCTTGCTCAGCAGACAATGATCCATCCATAACCATGCGACATCTTTCCAATGCTTTCTCAGATAGAGTAAAACCTTCTAATTGTGTGGAGCTTTGAATTATTGATATTCGCTCTTCAATGGTCAAATCTCTTCTTTTCTGCTTCTTAATCATGCTAATATTATACCAAATTCACATAAAATTGCTATTTTTTTAGTCGTCGTCAATATTTAACACTCCCCCCCAAATTGACATGCCCAGGCGATAAGGTAAGATTATTTCCAAAGCTTTCCGATGCGCTTGAAGGGGGTAGGCATGAGTGTGAAAAGAGTATTATCCTATTTGTTGGTGCTGGTATTACTTTCGGCTCCATGGGGTCATCTGGCTCTGGGCCATGCTCCCCTTCGCATTGATCCCGTTTTCCTGCAGGAGGTCCAACATTCTCCCTCCTGGATAGCTATCGTGGTTGAGTTTCAGGATCTCCCTGGGGTTGAATTTTGGCACCAGCAACAGCTCCAGCAACAGCTCCAGCAAAAGCAACAAACGCAACCCACACCTAGCTCTCCCACCCCTCAATCTTCCCTCCTGGCTTTTACCGTTGATTATCAGCAATACCTCCTCAGCAAGCAAGACCACTTCCTTGCTTGGGTCAGCCGAAAAAAGCTCTCCCTCATTCCCAAACATCACCTCACCCTCACGCTCAACGCCATCACCGCTGAAATTAAAGGAACGGATATCATGACCCTCAGTCTGTGCCCCCATGTTTATAAAATCCACGATGCAAGGCAAAGCTTCGAACCCATCCGCCATCTAGCCTCCAAAAGCTCAGGCACCGACCTTGTCTGGACGGGCATCGAGGATTCCACCATCCCCCCTCTTTCTGGCAAAAATATGCTCATTGGCATCATGGATACAGGCATAGACACGCAACACCCCGAATTTGCCCAGGAAGGAAAAATCAAAGGGGGCTACAACATCGCAGACAACAACGAGGATATTAAAGATGATGGCTCTCATGGCACTCTGGTGGCTGGGATAGCCGCAGGTCTTGGTAGCAAGGATGAAAAACAGGGACGTGGTATGGCCTATGATGCCAGTATCATGGTGTACAAGATATTCTCCAATAAAAGCAACGCACCAGCCGATGTGTTGGGAGCTATGGAACGGGCTGTCAAAGACCGCTGTGATGTGCTTAATTGCTCCTTTGGGGGAAGTTCGAGCGATCATTCTACCGGCGATTCGGCTTTTCACCGTGCTGTCCGAAATGTAGATAAAGCAGGCACCCTGGTAGTCGCTGGCGCAGGAAACTCAGGATCCCGTCGAAAAGAAGTCCCCTGGCCTATTCTCATGCCAAGCATCGTTGATACTGCCTTTTCCGTAGGGGGTACCGACGACCGCAAAGAGACCCCCTTCCTGACCGTGGACGTCAACGAGGGTATAACTCGCACTTTGCAAGCCATCCAGACTCCTCATTCGCAAAGAATGACCAGCACTTTATTTCACAATGGAGTGATAGATGCTGGCTATGGGCTCAAGGAAGAGCTAAGCAAACTCGATCTAGCCCAAAAAGTAGCCCTCATCCAACGAGGCCCCCAAAAAGACAGCCTCTCCTTTCGAGACAAAGCGGAAAACGCCCTGCAAGCTGGCGCCATTGGAGTCATTTTTTACAACAATGTTCCCCATCAAAACACCTCTTTCAGCCTGCTCAGGCCTGGAGAAGATAAAAGCCAGATCCAGCACCTTCCCCCCTCGATCTCGCTTAGCAAAGAAGATGGCGAGTATGTAAAAAGAGCCCTCAACAAGCAGTCCACCTTTCAGATAGACTACAAACAATACAGCACCATCGCCAATTTTTCTTCCATGGGGCTCTCGGGAGACTCTGCTTTCAAGCCGGAGATCACCGCTCCCTCCACTCAAATCGTCTCCACCGTTTCAGGGGGCAAGTATGGCAATTCCAGCGGAACCTCCTTTTCCACCCCCATGATTTCAGGGATGACTACCTTGCTCAAAGAAGCCCGACCTGACTGGAATCACCAGCAAATCAAATCCGCTTTCATGAATACCGCAGACCTGATGATCAACCCCGTCAACCAGCTTCCCATATCCTTTACTCTCCAGGGAGCAGGTTCCGCCCGTTTGGATAAAGCCCTGCAAACCCCTGCCTTTATTGAGCCCAGAGCCCTGGTCTTGTCGCCCATTCCCGATTCGGTCACCCATACCTTCAGCGTGACCAATGCCAGCGATCAAACGCAGGTCTTCCCCCTCAGTGCTGAATTTTTCCACCTGAATCATGAAACTCTTCCCCTTACCCTCAGCTTTGATAAAAGCGAACTCAAACTGGAAAAAGGTCAGCAGGCCAGCTTTAGCATCGAAATCATCAGCAACAAACCTGCCTTTCTTCAAAATCGCTACGAAGGCATCATCAAGCTAGGCGATGAGCTCCATATCCCCCTTATCTGCTATCGAGACCCCGCTCCGCAGGTGGAAGAATCCGTCAGCAACATTAGACTATCACAAGACCACCTGGATCTTTCTCAGCCAAATGCCCTGGCCCTTTCCCCCCTTCAAATCTCTTTTTCACTAAATGCTGGCGAAATCACTTCTCGCGTCACCAAGGACTATACCAGCTATACCAGTTTCAATTATGGCACTGTCAACCTCTTTGTCGCCGATGACAGCGGAGAAGAATGGGGCAAGATTCACACCTTCCACAACCTCATGGTAGGGGAATATACTTTCCTATGGGACGGGACCAACGAAAACAACGAACTCTTCCTGCCCAAAGGTGCATTTTATCTCTATTTCACGATCAACCTGCGAGAGCAAAAGGGGCAGGATTGGACCACCAAAGCCTATGGACCTTTCAAAAAGGCCTTCCAGGTCATAGCTTCCGGTATCCCTCCGCTCCCGACCGCAAATCTAAGTGCCCTGAAAATGTATCATGGGGACGAGACAGTCCGCCTTGGGCTGCGATTCAACGAGCTTCCACCTCAGGTACTCTCTGAAGAGGAAATCACCAAAATTGAGTTTCACTTGCATTATGGCCCACCCCAGCAGGTACTCTTCCAAAAGGCGGAGCCTCAAGGATTTTTAAGCAAAGAGGGCCTCGTTGAGTTTGAGATGGAGGATGATAAGGAAGGCGTGCTGAAAATAGCTATCCATACCACAGGCCTAAGCCCAGCCATGGTCAACGAACTGCCCTTTCTCATGCTTGATTTTTTAGTCCTCAAAAGCGGAGAGCTGTCCTTTTACACCCGATCCTTTGTGATACATACTGCCAGTCAAAACACTTACCGAGTCAAGGCCTATGAAGTCAAAAGCAGGAGTTCAAACCGTGCTTTTCTCCTGGGTGATTTGAATAAAGACAAGGTGGTCGATCGTCACGATTTTGAGCTATTTATCGCTAGCTTTGGTAGTAAAGCAGGGGAAGCCAACTATGATGAAAAGAGTGACTTCAACCAGGACATGCGCATCGATCTCTTCGATCTTGGCATCCTCAGCCGAGAAATGGGGAAGAGCATATAGGTGACTCTAGCCTTGGTAAAAAAACCTAAAGCTTCTTCACCATGCGCTGGGTTATAGGTTGAAAACTATTCTTCTGGTATAGCTTGTTTGCTTTCTCATTGCCTTCCCATACCTGAAGCTCCAGATACTGGTGCCCCTTTTCTTTGGCAAGCTTTTCCGCTTCCAGCATAAAGGCTTGTCCAATGCCTTTTGTCTGAAACTCGGGATAAACCTCTATAAACTCAATCGTGGAAAAGGGTGCCTTGAGCAAATCGTCCGAATAGGTTTCTGTGACCAGAGACAGCATACCCACAATTTTACCTTCAATGCATGCCACCAAAATATCATTATCAGGATCTTCCATCATTTCCCTTATTACATTTTCTTGCTCTTCGCTAGTTACGACGATATCCGAATAATGGCATATAGCAGGAACAATGGTGGGAGCATACTCCTCGGCAATCATAGTGTGTAGCTTGGTGATTTCCTTAATATCTTCATTTTCCGCTTTGCGTATCACAAAATCTGTATTTTTCATTGCGTTGGCTCCTTACTCTTCTCTAGGGTCAATTCTCTTCTTGTATGTTTTCTATTCAGTGGCTACATGAATACTTCAACTATACCTCTCAATTCACCTTTTGTCTTTCGCTCCCATCCGTGCGTATTTTGTACAGTTTACCATCGTCGTAACCATTGTAGTAATAGATCCATTCGCCAAGGACATTAAGAGAATGGGAAACACCCTCATTCAATTTCGTGCGTCCAGTCCCATCCGTGCGGATTTTGTAAAGTTTACCATCGTCGTAATGATTGCGGTAATAGATCCACTCGCCCTGGACATTGAGGGAGGAGGGTACATCATCATTCAATTTCGTGCGTCCAGTCCCATCTGTGCGAATTTTGTAGAGCATGCCAGTATAACTACTAGAGCTATCATTCCGGTAATAGATCCACTCGTTGAGAACAATAAAACTTTCAGAAACATCATCATTCAATTTCGTGCGTCCAGTCCCATCTGTGCGAATTTTGTAGAGCTTTCTTTCATCGCTACCATTGCGGTAATAGATCCACTCGCCCTGGACATTGAGGTATGAGGACTCATCCTCATTCAGTTTCGTGCGTCCAGTCCCATCGGTACGGATTTTATAGATACGACTGTCGAACGCGTAGGTGTAATAGATCCACTCACCAAGGACATTGAGGTAAGAAGAATAGTAATCCTCATTCAACTTTGTTCGTCCAGTCCCATCCGTGCGAATTTTGTAGAGCTTTTTACCATCGCTACCATTTTGGTAATAGACCCAATCGCCCTGTTGGGCTACCAAACCTCCATTGTCAATGTTTCCCGCACTATTGCCTCGTGCTTGAGAAACCTCAGTGAGTGGGGGCGATGGAGAATCATTAACCACAGAATGTTCAACTGAATTCCGTGCAACAAAGGATTGAAAGGCCGGGATAGCAGATCGCACTATCAACACACTGCCTATGATTAGCACCAATGCTAAAAAAATGATAGCAGAATATATAAAAGCCATATTGTGTTTTTTTAAAGCTGGTTTATCCTGAAATTGACTTGGTTCGGAAGCATATTCAGGATACTGAATCTTATTATTGGTGATGAAAGCATCCAGGTCTCTCATCATTTCCTCAGGAGTTTGATATCTGTTTTGGGGTTGAGGGCTCAAGGCTTTTTTAAAAAAATCCTGAAGCTTGATAGGCAAATAGGGGCAAAGGACTTGAATAGGGGGAAATTTTTTATTAAGTTGTTGCTGAACAACTTCAAGGGTTGATTCTCCATAAAATGGAGCTCTTCCGCTTAGCATCTCGTAAAAAATCATTGCCAGAGTATAGAGATCGGTGTAGGAAGAGATACCCTGGGTAAACTTTTGAGGTAGGAGTTGTTCGGGTGCAGTGTAATGAGAAGAAACCATCTTAGTAGAATCGGGATATATAGAGCCTTCCATTTTGGCAATCCCAAAATCCATCATCTTGACTCGTTGAGTTTTGCTTTCGATCATAATATTGTCGGGTTTAATATCTTTATGGGCTTTTACTCCCATGCTATAGGCATAGGATAAGGATTGAAGAATTTGGCGCATGAGCTCTATCGATGTTGAAAGATCCAAGACTTTCTCGTCACGCAATAACTGACGAAGCGTTTTTCCCTGTACATATTCCATTGCGAGATAATAGTATTCATCCTGTATGCCCCATTCGAAGACTTTGGGAATATTGGGATGATCCAGGCTTTTGGCGATGTTTGCTTCCTGTTGTAATCGTTGCACAAACTTTTGATCAATAGACAAGCGCGGATCCATGACTTTGACTGCCACATGGGTTTTATTAATCTGATCTTCTGTAAGGTATAGGGTAGACATCCAGCCATAGCCAATGAGTTTAAGGATTTTATACCTTCCCCCTATTTGAAATCCTGTTTGTAAAGTCATGCTTATTTTCTCAAATTCTTATCTGGATAGCAGATAAAGAAGAATTTTTTAAAGCTCTTCGCTAACTTAAGTGGGTAAATCATCTTATTAAGATAATAATACATGAATGTGAATAAAGTCAAGCTTTCGAATTGCGTCACTAAAATCTATTAAGAAGCTGTCGATAACTCAAGACCTTTTTTTCCGACAAAACAGCACCATTTGATCGGCATTTTGGTCAAGTGGTACATTTTTGCTTAACGATCCTTGTTCGTGAAAAACAGCCAACTCTTCTAATTCCAGCAGAGTTTTCAATTCTCGAGGAAAATAATAGGTAAGTGTTTCCTTGCAATGAGCCATTTTGGTCAACTTTTCGTCCAGATATTCTTCTAAGACGATATCATCATATTCCAATTGATTTACAAAATCATAGGAAGCTGTAAACCTATCGATGATTTTTCGCTTATCATCTGGATAGCAAAACTCAAAAATCTCCTCTTTTTTATCTGATTCTACCATCGATGGTATATTTGGCATACTCTGATCAATAAGAAAAACTCCGTCATCTAACAGATGGTTCTTTACACATCGAAATAAGTTTCGGATGGAACACGTAGTCAAAAAATGGTTTAAGAAATTGCATGAAGCGATAATCAATCCAAAAGAAGCATTAATAGAGAAACTGGAAGCATCAGTTTTGATTATGTTACATCGGTCTCTTACTTGGTCATTTTCTTTCGAGAGTTTTTGCTCTGCTATTTGAATCATATCGGAAGATAATTCTATTCCAGTGACAGAAAAACCTGCTTTTGCCAGGGGTATGGCAATTCTTCCTGTACCAAGACCTAACTCTAAAATATTTCCACTATACTTTTGTGCAATCTGAATAAAGCTCTGAATATCATGAGTCTCTGAGTGAAGCATGTCATAAAATTCTGCAAAGAACCCACTATATTCATCTGAAAAAGGTGTATTCATAATTATTCCCTCCACTCCACTTCCAACTCAAATCCATCATACTTCGGTATCTTATCGAAATCATCTCTCAGGATAGCATACTGGTGAATATTCCAATAGCGACCTTTGACATAGATAAAATCACGCATCAAGCCTTCATGGAGCATGCCTGCTTTTTCCATCACACGGGCGGATGCTTTGTTTTCTTCGAAACATCGAGCCTCAATCCGATGCAATTCCATATGCATAAAACCAAACTTAATCAATCCCATTAAAGCTTCACTGGCATAGCCTTTGCTCCACTGTTCTTTAGCGAAACAAAAACCAACTTCGGCTTTACGTTGATCCAGGCTCCACCAACAAAAGTCTGCAGTACCAACTAATTCTCCAGTATCACACAAGGTCACTGCCCAGCATGCTACCTGCCCTTTTTCATATTTTTCCAGATTGAGCTTGATAAAAGCCTGAGCATCTTCCAAGGATCGATGAGTGGGAAAGATTACATATTGCGTTACTTCGGGATTGGAAGAATAGTGAAAAATCGCTTGCTCATCCTCCAGGCTTAGTTTTCGAAATGCCAAACGAGGGGTACGCATGCCATTCCATAGCGTGTAGATCGATGATAAATCAATATTTTGCATAATGCGGACCTCCTTGCATGAATATTATAACCATTAGATTCCATGTGCCAATACCCCCATTCTCATGTTAATTTACCTTATAATTTTTGGTGGGTTGAATTTTGTAGTAAAATATTCTAAACAGATTATTTGGAGGCAAAGAGTGTTTCAATATCTTTTTTTAAGCTGTAGTGTAAAATATGAAATAATGAAATAAAAGGTCATGCCACTAAAAAGGAAATTACATGAATTTTAAAAATAAGCTTGATATACTGGATACAACTTTATTAGATTACAATAATCAGATATCGTTGTTGGAATATCAGGAAACTAAAGAAAAAATCGATTTAAGCAAAGAAATTCAACAGGTCTATCAAAACCTCGAGTCTTTATACTCATCAATTGATCTAAAGGAATTGGCAATCACTACGCATGAGGATCCTCTTACAAAAAAGAAAGCGCAGCATCTTACGGAGTTAATCTTGTTTTCCAGAATTGAAAACCACCAAGAAATCCATGATATCCGAAATCAAGTAAAAATAGAGCTTCGAAAACTAAACTATATGGACACTTTAAATGTCCTGATGATAAATCCAGATCAAGAACAAAGAAAAAAAGCGATCGATCAAGTTGCAGATTTATGCAAAAAAAATCATGAACTATTGAAAGAATTTATCCAGATACACAATAGAATTGCGCAACAAAATGGCTTTAAAGATTATGCTCAAGCAAAATTGGAGAGCGAAGGGCTGTCCGATTCTATTTTTATTCGCTATTACCAAAAACTAAACAAGAAATTTTCTCCCCACTCCTTATCAGGGAAAGAACCTTGTGATTTGTATTTTCAATTAGGGAAAACGAAAAACAACATCCAGATCCCTGATTTTGATAGTCAACTCCTAATGATAAATCTGTTTTCCGATCTTGGCTTGCCTTTATCAAATCTGCCCATCCGCATTGAATGGGAAGATCTTGATTTTTCGGGAGCTTGCTTCCGTGTTTCTGTAGGAAAAGATATTCGCTTAATTATCAACAAGAACCTCTCTGGGCTATCTTCCCTGCATTATTTACTGCATGAGATAGGTCACGCTGTTTATTATTGCTTTTGCCCCAGGAATTCAGAGCTCCTGATCGATAATCATATTTCAAGAGAGATTATGGCAGATATCTGGACGCAATTTCTGAAGGATAAAACATTTCTAACAAAGTATTTAGATATGGATTCAGAGTCAGTGCAAAAATACTTGAATATGAGTGAAGCATATGAGCGATTAAGTCAATTAATACAAATCCGAGATTCTATTTTTATCTATGAAGCTTTCAAAAATCCAATGATATCTTTGCCTCAAATCTGGCAAAAGTCTCCAAGGAATGGCTGGATGTGACTGATAATTCTGGTGCTTTTGACGTTTTTGATTTTTTCAATCCCTTGGATTCGAAGAGCTATGTATTTGCATCTGACCTGTCCTGGAGATATTTCAATAACATCACCAACACAGGTACACACTCTTTTTTATCCCTCGATCTATTGCCCACTCTAACTAAAGATCTGTATGCTCCAGGCAGTACAAAAAAATGGACAGAGAAGTTCGAAATTACTTAAAGTCATTACATCCAGAAGAATAGCTTCTTCACCATCCGCTGGGCTATGGGTTGAATTTACCTCCCCTACTTTCAATCAAAAATTATCGTCAAATATCATCATTGTACTACTCATAAAAGCAGCTTCATAGGCTTTAGCTTGATGTTCTGTAAAATGTCGGTTGAGGATTAATAGGGATTTTCCATGGATATATAGGTATTCATGAGCTGTGTCTATATCTTTGAGATAAGAAGAAAGCTCGTTCATCCGCTGGATTGCTTTAGGTTCGGTGTGATAAACTTCGATAGCTGACCATAATAGCAAATTGTCATCTGGTAGTTGAATGGTAGCATCAGTAAATAGAATTTTCTCAGTGCATTCCCCTCGCAAAAGAATGCCTTGATAGTCATTACGACGATCAACAGCTACAATATTTTCAACAGGGAGCCCAGCCTCCAAAAAATTATCGATGTGAAATTTTGTGTACGCTTTTCCTTCCCACTGGACTTCTCTCCAGCCTTCTGAAAGATCTTCTACTAATTCTGGAAGAGAATGATGATCCTGCACCACAACTTCTCTATTTGAACAGCTCGAAAAAACAAATAGAAAAATAAGCATTATACCTATCAAAGTAGATTTACTCTTCATTTACCCCTCTTCTGTTTAACCTGTACCCCATACACCTGGTAAAGACAGCCTTATTCATTAATAATTATACCCCCCCCATTTTTGTCAATAGCTTTGGTGTTCCCCCGTCCCCGCGTCTGCTTATTTGGGGTAAAAGATGGTGATGAGTTGCTTTGTGGCTTCCCATTCCACTTGGCATCCCAGGTTTTCAGCAATGAAGCGCAAGGGTACCACAGTAGTGCCGTTGATAATTTTGGGAGCAACGTCCAAAGACACGGGTAGACCATTGACTTCAGCAAGGGTGTTGCCGATAGCTAAAACAATGAAATCATCTTCCAACCGATAGGAGACCGTAAACACCAATCGGGTCTGGGGATCAAGGGTAAAACCAACGGAAGCCCCGAGGGATTCGCCAATAAATCGAAAAGGTAGCAGAGTTCGACCAGCTTCAATAAAGGGGGCCAATAGCATTTCCTCAGGCTTATCATTGACCAGGGCCTGCTGCTTCCCAATTTGAAGTTGGATGGTATAGCCAAAGTAAAAGGCAAGGGTTTTTTGGACCACATTGCCAGCGCGGTCAGTTGCCTGGAACATAACTTCATTAAGTCCTTTAAAAGCAGTATAAGCATGCTTAAAGTTTCCATCCGCATCCACATAAGCAATGATCCCGTCAATCAAAAGCTCTGCGGGTTTGCTCAAGGAGCCCTGAATGAGCACTTCCCTGTCTCGGTGTACCAAGGTTGCCATATTTTTAGGATGGGTAAAGGTGATCTCAGGAACCACGGTATCCAGCGTAACGGTATATTCTCTGCTCCAAAGGTTACCTGCATCATCCTCTACTTCAATCAGGATGATATTTTCACCTTCATCGAGCTTAACGGTTTTGATGAAAGAGCCATCCTTCTGATCAACCGTAACTCTGACTCCATTGATACGAGCATTGGTATCATAAAAATACCGGGTATCTTTGCCATATAAGAGTAGTTGGGTCTGAACCATGCGCGCAGATATTTCAAACTCAGCCTGGTGAGTGATGGTTTCCTCGCTGAGAGGACTTATCACTTCCACTTCAGGGGGTATGGTGTCCACCCAAATTTCCTTAAAATTAGTTTTTTCTCTACCATGTTCCGTCTCGGCATAGTACCGTATGATTGATTTGTACTGGCCAGGCTCCAGGGTTATGGGTCGGGTATATTTTGAGATCTCCTCTTCCTGGTCGTTCCACCAATAATAAATCGTGGCCGCCCAATCTGAGCTTTCTAAGGAAACAGTGGGAGGAGAGGTCCACCAATCCTTGCTTGTCAAAGGAAGAATTTCAATTTTGCTCGAGGGAAGAGCAGGCAAGATGGTAAAAGGAAGCTGAATGCTTTCGCCCAATAGGGAGACGGTCAACACATAGTCCCCTGCATCGGGGTTTTTAAGATCGAGCAGCGATACAGTAAGGGGCTCTATATCTTCCAGGTGATCCATCGGTCGCTCAAAGGTTTGATTGTCAAATCCCAAATCGATGGTAAGCACATCGTCTTTGCTGGGGTATTGGTCATCGTTAAAAAGGATCTCAATGCGATAATCAGCCAGCTCATTTGCGTTGGGAGGAAAAACTTCAAAATCATTGATTTCCAACCTTTGCTTGACGATGTCCAAAGGCATTGAAAGACGATCAGGGTGATCGGGAAGACTGAGTTTCACTTGCAGAGTTTGAGGCTTGGCAGGATTGATGATGCTTGTGACCCTGATTTGGCACAGACTGCCTCTGTCCAGGTTTTGATGGGAGTTGGTGATAGAAAGAGTGGAGTCGTCAAAGTGATAAGGCACTAAATCATCATCCAGATACACCTGCATAAGATCCTCATCAAACTGCAATTCTTCAGGAAAATGGAGGGAAAGAGTGCTCTCCTGTGGGATGCTTATCTGGGGAATAAACCTGACGGTATAAGTTGAAATCCTGCCTATGGTGCTGGGGATTGCTGACAGGGACACATAGTCTTTTGCCTCCACTAGAGCAGTCTCTTTTGAAAAAACCCAATCATCGAAGGAAGTGCGTACTTCCCATTGGTAGCTCCCTGTGGCAGGGGGTGTTCGGATGCCTACTGAGGGTGCGATGCGCAAGGTAACTTGCTCTGAATCCCTGATAGGTACCGGTAAAATAAATCTTAAAAATCCGGATGAAGGGTCGGATATGTTTTCAGGGCTTACAAGCAAAGCACTGTCATTGATGGTGATGTCGTTAAGATCCATAGTGTCCAGAGGTTTGGTAAAAGAGCTTCCTTCAGGAAACCGCACATCGATAACTCCACGACCTCGCTGTAAACGGCCACCACGCCCCACATTAAACTGAATCTCGTACCCAGCAGTATAATAGGCTACCGGGGGATTCACCTTCACCTGGGGAATGCCAGAGGGTACTCCAATCTGACTTTCCACGATTTCGACAAGAGTGGTTTTTTGAGTGGGCTCACTCTGATTGGAAATCCTATATTCAAAAAATCCCTCTTCAGCAGGGGTTTTGATCCCTAATATATCGGGGACTACATATATGGCTATGTTTCGTTTTTCGTCTTCTGGATCCAAAGTAGCGCAACAGATATTAAACTGGATGCTTTCGAGGGTTCCGTCATCATAAAAAGTCACGATGGGTACGCCTTGCCTGGCAGGACAACTGATAATTCGCCCTGGATAGCCCATGCCTATGCTTTCCATAATATGCATCAACGCTATGCCTCTTTCTCGTCTTTCCTCCGGAAGGGGAGGCATCACCGTCCCACGCGGAAACCCTAGCCGTACCCATTGGAGTGGTTCAAGCTTTTTTTCTGCTGTAAACTTAAAAATATAAGTGGCAGCAATACCCGCTTGCCTGGGAAAAATTTCCATTTCAAAGGAATCACTGGCCTCAGCATTATTGCTGTACATTAGCATGCTAACAGTTAAAATAAATGATACTAGGAAGGACAGAGTCTTGTTCATCATAAGCTCCTTTTCCTTTTAAAAAATATCATCAGCACCATTAAAAAGGCTTCTCTATAGCTTCTTCACCATCCGTTGGGTTATGGGTTGAAAGCTATTCTTGTTATAAAGTTTGATCGCTTTTTCATTGCCTTCCCATACCTGAAGCTCCAGATAATGGTGACCCTTGGCTTTGGCAAGCTTTTCCGCTTCCATCATAAAGGCTTGACCAATACCTTTTGACTGAAACTCAGGATAAACTTCTATAAACTCAATCGTGGAAAAAGGAGCTTTGAGCAAATCGTCCGAATAGGTTTCTGTGACCAGAGACAGCATACCCACAATTTTACCTTCAATGCATGCCACCAAAATATCATTATCAGGATCTTCCATCATTTCCCTTATTACATTTTCTTGCTCTTCGCTAGTTACGACGATATCCGAATAATGGCATATAGCAGGAACAATGGTGGGAGCATACTCCTCGGCAATCATAGTGTGTAGCTTGGTGATTTCCTTAATATCTTCATTTTCCGCTTTGCGTATCACAAAATCTGTATTTTTCATTGCGTTAGCTCCTTAATTTCGCACCAGGGAAAACTATCTTTGAGTACTTGAGCAGCCAACCTGGCTTTTTCCCAGGCATCATTGTATCTTTTATAAATTTCATCATAATTCGTATATAACAAATAAGGGTATCTTTCAATCACATTCATTAAGCATACTCCCCTAAGTTCACAATTATATGCGGAGTTACCTATTATTCCAAGCTCTCGAAATGCCAAACGAGGGGTACGCATACCATTCCATAGCGTGTAGATTGATGCAAGATTGTTATTCTTCATGCGATTTCTCCTCTATTATCTCCTGAATAGCTTCTTCAGCAGACAGTCTACCTTCCAAAACCCTACGACAACGTTCGATTGCTTTATCAGAAAGTGTGAATCCCTCAAGCTGAGTAGATCCTTTTACAACTGAAATCTTCTCCTCCAGGGTCAATTCTCTTCTTGTATGCTTTCTATTCATGTAAATATTATATCAAATATTACTTATCTATCATTGCTAAAACATCTTGCATGACCTTATGGGGGTTTCTTGCTTCTTTCAAAGTAACTTGTAATAAATGCTTACATGTTAGATTTTTTATGCCTCAAACCTTTGGAAAGTATCCAAATACAGCTTTTGACACAAGAAGATGCGAGTATAATTTCTACGTAATGAGCTATGATTTTGCTGAAAAGGGTGGAAATATGAAGCTTTATTCATATATCGTAACGCATGATACAGGGTTTTCTCCAAATCCCTACTGGGGATATTGCACTTTGGCCTGTTGCAAGCCAATAATACGTAGGAATGCCAATATAGGGGACTGGATGGTAGGGATTAGCACCAAAAGCAAAGGACATCGTTTGATTTATGCCATGGAAGTAAATGAGATTCTTCCTTTCGAGCAATACCACAAGGATCCCCGCTTCAAGGACAAAATTCCAGATTTTAAAAATCCAAACAAGCTTTACCGTTTTGGTGATAACATTTATAAGCCTTTGCCGAATGGGGAATTTAAACAATTGCCTTCAATGCATTCTTCTGGAGCACTGGAAAATTCTATAACAAAACAAACCGACTTGAATGGTAAAAATGTGTTGGTATCCACTAATTTTTGGTATTTTGGTTCGGAAGCAATAGCTCTTCCGAATCAATTCCATGATCTGATAGCCGGAAGAGGATACAAGTGTCGATTCCAACAAGAATTAGTCAAGGAGTTTCTATCTTTGTTGCAACTTACTCCCAAGCCTAAAAGCATTTTATTGCCCCCAACAAAGGCTTTTTGCTTCCGACTCTAGCCTCGACTCTAGCCTTGTCAAAAAAGCAGTCAAACTCCTCGATTTTTCGTCAGCTTATATTAATTCTTTTCTTTTTTTAACAGATCTCTGATTTCACCAAGCAACACCACTTCTTCAGAAGGAGCAGGAGGGGCCTTAACGGTTTCTTTTTCCTTTTTCTTCATTCGTTGAAGCAATGAAATAATTAAAAACACGCAGAATGCTATGATCACAAAATCAATAACAGTTTGTAGAAATTTGCCATAAGAAAGCAACAAAGCAGGAGTTTCGCCTACAGCTTGCTTCAGAGTGATGCTCAATTTGGATAGATCAATTTTGCCTAAAATTAAGCCCAGGAAAGGCATAAGAACATCCCCAACCAGGGAAGATATAACTTTTCCAAAGGAAGCTCCAATGATGACTCCAATCGCTAAATCCATTACATTACCCTTTAGGGCAAAAGCTTTAAAATCTTTAATCCACTGCATTTGTTCCTCCTTTTTTTCCTCAATAAAGACATTTTCTATTATTGTAGCAGAAACGCTATGCATCTCTCCTTCCCCACAAATAGCATATATGTGACTCTAGCCTTTGCAAAAAACCTAAAGCTTCTTCACCATCCGCTGGGTTTGCATCAAGAAAAATGTGAAGTACAATAAAGCCCTTAAAACTGAAGAAATGGGGCACAGAATATTATGAAGATTTCAAAAACTTTGATTCTAGTTTTTAGTATACTTGCAATAATCTCAATCTTCTTGATTGTATTCTTCAACAACAACGATGGTCATAAAGATAACGATTCTGCTGTACCTTTAGCATACAAAGAGTATGTAGACAACCTTATGGCCGGAGGCCCTGGAAAAGATGGAATTCCAGCAATTGAAAATCCAAAATATCATGATGTCGAATCCGCAAACTTGTTTTTGGATCCCAAAGATGCCGTATTCCTAGTTAAAATAGCCAATGAAGTCAAAATTTATCCTCAGAAAATCCTAGTATGGCATGAGATTGTCAATGAAAACTTCAATGGAGAAATACTCTCCATCACTTATTGCCCCCTAACTGCTTCCGCAATAGGATATAAAGGGTATATAGAAAAAATTAAAAAAGTAACAAGCTATGGAGTTTCAGGTAAATTACTAAATTCAAATCTGGTGATGTACGATCGAGCGACTGATTCTTACATTCCTCAAGTCTTGGGAAAGGCAATTAAAGGAGAGCTTACAGGTGAAATAATTGACACTTTCCCTGTGGTATGGACCACGTGGCAACTGGCCAAAGAAAGATATCCCCGGGCTCAAGTATTAACCTCTGACACAGGTTATCTTCGAAATTATAACGATGATCCCTATGGCTCATACAAAGAAAAAGGAAACTATTATGATTCAGGTAAAACTTTATTTCCTTTGCTGAATACCGACAATCGACTACAAGAAAAGGAAATAGTTACTGGAATAAGACTTCATGATAATCCCTTAGCCATTCACAAGGATTTTATGAGAAAAAATAAAATCTATAACGATCAATCAGCAGAAATTGTGGCTTTTTATGATGAAACGTTAGATACAGCAAGAGTATTTTCCTCAAAGTTTAAAGGAGAAGTGTTAACATTTAGCTTTGAAGATGGAGTTTTTAGCGACCATAATGGATTAGTATGGAGCAGTGAAGGTATCTCATCAGAAGGCACTCTTGAGTGGGTTGACAGTTTTGATGTAATGTGGTTTTCCTGGGCTTCGTATTTCCCAGAAACTAGATTAGTGGAGTAAGGGATATTCCTCTTTAAAGCGGTCAAACTCCTCAATTAATTAAGCTGGGGCCAGGCTTTGTTTTCCTTACCTATATGCAACAAACCGAAGAGAATCAAAGCATCAATTGGACCAATAAGACCATGGGAGAAAAGAGTCTCATCTGAAAAGCTGAAAAGGAAAATTACAACACTTGAGCCTAGAAATCCCCAAAAACCCCATTTCTTCCAATGGAACATCGCAATAATGGAAACCAGGTTGATCCATGAGAAAACTAGAAGAATAGAATAATTCGCTACTGGGATGATATCAAATCCACTGTATACGGCAAAGCTCAATATTAAATACCCTAGTGCATACGAAAAACTGATAAGAAGCAACAAATGCATCCATACATTCAAAAACCAGTGTCTTTTTCTCTCTGCCATCAACTTTTTCTCCCTTCTCTTCCTGCTATAGCAATTCTCAGTCTGGCCTGGTAAATTCGAGATCGATAGTGAGATAAATATCAAAATAACTGGAAACATCTTCGCAAGAATATTGGTTAATACGCTGCAGATGAAACTGAAACGTATGGATACCGAGTATACTTTCCATACCTTCCATCGAATGGGCTTTCGGGGTGATCACGATGGAAATGTCATCAGCAGAAACATTCGTTGGATAACTGACCTGCATTTTCCCCTTCAGCTTCGGTGGCAAAACAACCGATGAGACCGTTCCCCAAGCTTCAAAATGTTTATGACAATCCTCTTGTTCTCCCATAAAATCAAAAAGCAAATCCAGTTTGAACGCCTTTATATAACTATGTGATAACGTTTGATCGGCAGATTGCTTAAAGATATCAGTGCTAATCTTCATGTGAAAATTGCCATGGTTTAAGGGTCCTGCAATCACTTGCTTAGGTAGCCCGGGTATGGAAGGCGTAATTGCAACTTGCGGACTTATATCCTCCCAGCTTGAAAAACTCCCTTTGATCGTTTCAGTTCGTTTAACGCTGGTTTTGTAGCGCATCTGATACGATTTGCCCCGAACACGCACAGGAACCATAGCTTTTTGCGAATATCTTTCCGATCCAGCCTGATAGACCACAGTTATTGGAACATTTATATAAACAGGAAGATTGTTTTCACGAAGCATATACCCATTTTCATCGACAGGTTGGGCATTCAGGTAACGACTATGCAAAGTGATGATAAATTCATGGGAGTCATTGTAATCCAAGCCCACATCGATAGGATCTTGCTGGCGAAATGAATCTTCCTCTTTGGCTCGAAAAATAAAGGTAGGCCAAGTAGTTACTTTGGAAAGAGCAGATTCGTCAGATATGATATCCACAACTCGGAAAGAAATGATACCTTTGTTTACGATGCTAAAGGTAGTTTTGGGGTACTGAGAATAAGAGGTGGTCGTGCTACAATTACAAACATCAAATAGGGCAGTAGAAGTATCCACTCCAATGCGGCATAAGGTTGACCGCATTTCTTCTTCGGGAGGAAGTGGATCCTCATAGGCCGGACCACGCTGAAAGAAACCTCGATCGCTAGATCGCCAATATTGAGGATGTGTATAGACCATTTGGCTTGCCCCGTCCTCGTTTTCATGTTCGACACCAGCAACATACACATCGTTCAAAACAGCATAGTCATAGGCAACTTTCCAATCTACCTTTCGATTCGGATTTGACTGTGCCTGATCTACTAGGCTAGCTCGAAAGGGAATGGCAAAAGATCCTCCAGCAGCAGCATAGCTTGACTCAGCACTATCAGGCCATTGACCCCAAGATTCTTCATCGATGTTGCTTGAAGTAGCCAATTGAACACAATCAAGACCACTTTGTTTAAAAGCATCCTGCATGTAGGGTAGGATGTTTCCAGCAACGGTAGTATTATTGGAAAATCGTATTTTTGTACTTGCACGAAGGGAGGGGGCTTTATCGATCATTAACGTTGAAAGCATATACACAAGATCGCTATAGGATATAGATTTTGGATGACTGGTGGAAATTTGGTGACAGGTAAGTCCCTTGGTGCCGCCCTGGGCAAACAAGAACACATACACTTCAGGCGTTACATCCTCTGGAAGTTCCTTAATTTTAGACCTTATTTCCCGTATGCTATCCAAAAGATCAGAACGCATACTGCTTTTAACTCTCCATCCATCATCCTGACGCCACCAGCTTTCTGCGTCTCGCTCCATTGTTCTGCGATATTTCGCATCAATCCAGTCAAAATCAAAAGGATTACCGTCACCATCATCAGCACAAATATAATCGATCTCCTGGTCCCCTCGACCAAAATTGACAAAAATGTTGTTTTTTGGCATGCCCATCGTCAAACATGTTTTATAGGTATGCAACATATCTCCTACAAAATCTGCTCTTGCTCGAAGATAACGATGCATTTCGTTTTCATCGTCTCGAATATAAACGTTGCTATTAAAGCCTGAAAAGAGAATCGCAAAGCGGTGCTGTTTGATTAGTGAAGGGATCAAAGGTTCCATCACCATATCGTTTTCATTTTTTTGGAATTGTTGGATATTTTGACGAAATAGTAGCTTATGAAACTTCAAAAAGGGAATCCCATCCGAAGTGCTTCTTTTTTGACCCTTTAGGCACACAAAAGACCCATCCTGTATCGTTTGATTCTTTTCTAAATTCAGAAACAATGGGGTACCACTTCGCTCGTTCATATCAAAAATCTGCTGGTAATCAGCTACCAACATAGGGTAAGGTTCCGAGGTGTAAAAGCCCTGCAGGATGAGAGGAGTGCGATCTTCCATCTGATCCAGATCCAGCAACTCTAATCGGTGGGCATTGGGTAGCGCGGAATAAATCGGGCCAAAATATCTATCCAAGGGCATATTTTCTTTACCATCTGCAGTAAAGCGGTAAAAATGAAGCACACCCGGTTCAAGTTCCAGCCGAAAAAAGAACCTGCGCGCCAGATGCGTCTTGGTCTTAATTTCTTCAACTGTTGGCTTAGGAGTGATAAGATGCTCTAAGTCCATTCCTTTTCCTTGAGTCTTGGAAGATCCCAGACGAAGTGTTTTGGTGTTGTCAGCCCGGGCTAAAATTAGCTGTATCTGTTTTGGAAAGTTTTTGTCCAGGGGTAAATGATACTCTATGCTAAACTCATAAAAGCTTCCTTTGAGGGGGGTGGCTTTAGGATAACGAAAACCATCTTTTTCACATTCAGGGTCATCAATAAAGAGTTGAACGCTTTGACTGGACCCATCCCAGACGATATCTTCGACACTATCAGCTCCCAGGTTTTCTCCTACAAAGCGCAGAGGTAGCAGTGTACGACCATTGACAATGACGGGGACCACTTGAGCATTGTTAGGGTCAATAGGTACTGTTTTACCATTAATCCGTGCCTGGGGCTTTCCGATCCAGAGCTCGATCTTGGTGTCCGTTCGAGTGAGGATGGTCACTTTGCGTTCGGTGCCATTCCAGGCAATTTGGGTGCCATGAATCGCATTGGTCACATAGCGAATGACTAAAAACATGCGGGAGTGAAGGATAATAGGAGCAGTATCCATAGGTCCGCGAGAGTCTTCATTGACCCAGTAGAGATTTTGTCCAACTTGGTATTTTAGCACCAGCTTACACGAAGGGATGGGGGGAACAGGAGAAACTCGATCACAGTTAGAAACAGCAGAAACGATAGGGGAACTGGCAAATTCTGTTTTTTCTTGTCCAACAGCACTTACATAGTAAAAATATTCCTGATCTGTAACTATATCATTTCCATCCACATAGGAAGTAGCCTTGATGGGAAAATCTGTCAGAGGCATGGGATGTATCGTGTCTTTAGTCGTGCCCCGGTAAACCCAATAAAACTCAGCGTTTGGAATGGGATTCCAAGTGAGGGTAACAAAGCGACATTCACCAGTCGCTTGCAGATCAAAAACATACTGCGAAGAAGATTTGACAATATTCAAAGACTGACTGAGTAAAACAGCGATTAAAAGGAATCTAAGAAGGTAATTGCTCATTTTATTCATATCAATGCTCCTTTGTCACCAGATTTAGAACTTTTCTCCTCTTTGCGTTTCACAAGATCTCCATCAACCTGACGATCCTGCTTTCCAGATCTTCACGATGTAGCAGGCTTTCGACCCAGGCAGTTGGAATCCTGGAATAGCCAAATTTAGCACCCAGCAAAGCACCTGCCACTGCGGCATTGGTATCCGCATCGCCCCCTTCATGCACGATAGCCAGAATACCCTCTTCGTAGCTCTTCGCATGGATCAATGCCCAAAGACCAGCCCCAAGAGCTTTGAGGGTATAGCCTATGGACTGGGGTTCTCCCAATGCCAAGGTTTCAATAGACGGATCATAGGCTCTTTCAATATAATCCTTCACCTGCTCGTTTGCTTTCGCATATTTCATACCGACACTTTCCACTAATCTTTTATCCCCACGCTTTCCTTGAATCATCAAAGCAATGATAACACTCACCATCTCGCAAGAAGCTATGCATCGAGGGTCAAAGTGAGTTATTTTGCATACTTCCTCGGCTTGGTGCTCTATTTTTTTCATATGATGGTAATCCCAAACGCCCAGGATAGAGGTACGCATTACAGCACCATTGGCAGCATTGTTTTTGCCACTGCCTTCCCATACTCGCTGGGATATCTGATGGGGACGCTCAAGAAACCCTGGAGTAAAGACCACCGATTGTACCGTTTGACCAATACCCGCATTACCCGAATTGGCCCATTGGTAAAGCCTATCTGCAATATCCAGGATATTAATTTTACGGTGCACCAATAGGCTGTCCATGATACAAAGCATCTGATCGGTGTCGTCGGTCCATTCGCCTTTTTGCCACCGGGAACGATGTGCATCCTGAATGATCTGCTCCACCTGTCTGAGCCCATTGGGATAATGATGTTGAACCTGGTCTTTGCTCATAAACTCTGTTCCTAGCCCCAGGGCATCCCCAAAAGCCTGGCCAAAGATTACTCCACGTATTTGGTCAATTGAAGTCATATGGTACTCCTTTTTATGTTTGATCCTAAATCTTTATTATAGTGGTATTTAAAAATAAACCTTAAGATACTCACCAGTTTTTGTGGGGCGATAGATTTTCACTTATTTATATAATTCTCTATTCTTTTGTTTCTTGAATTAAATAAGGAAATCACATTTGTTTTGTATAAAAGATATTCCTTGACATCAGAAAAAGTCGGACGAGTCTTGAAACCATCAAAAGGCAAATAGAATTTAATCTTATCATTTTTATCTATAAGATCATCCAGGAAAAAAAAATGGACGTATCCCTTAAAACCATCAAATAATTTAAAAAAACTCTCATATGTCTTCAAGGTGTCATAAATAGGACTTTTTTCCCCAGAATAAAAGAGACGGATACATTCCAAGGTTAAATCAAACCTGTCATCTATAAAACTATTAATTCCCCGTGATTGATTGATTGTATACTTTCCTTCAATTTTTTTATTTGGGAAAATAATATAAGCCCCAATACCTGAACATGACTCAAAAAGCTCGTTTACTTCAGCTGGAATTTGTTCTGTAAGCCACTTTTTCCTTTTATGATTTCTATACGAGTGCGTTATAGCATCGCTACCTAAAAAAAATTTTCCAAGTTCTGACTCATGATATAAATAGGCACCACTTTTATTATCACGCAATTCAAGGAGTTTGCCATTTGGCAATGGTTTGCTCCACAATATCTTATGATATTTACGGAGTGTTGGACTGTTGCTGTCAGGGTCACCGCCATTTGAATCGGAGAAAAAATTAAAATTAGTGTCAATTATCATTTTTGTATTCTTTGTCAGTTCGGTATTTATCGTCATTATATTGTTTTCACCCAACCTTTTTTTAGATTTAATTTTGCATTATAAATATCGTTTTATGAAAAATGTAACGATTGTCAAGCAAGATAGCTCAATGAAACTGATCTCAGGCTTTTTTTCCTGCTATAATATACCCATGCATATATTATACAACGAACGGCAAAATGCTCCCCATAATGAAAGCTTTTCGCCCAGTGCTGGCAAGCCCAAGCTCTTCATTGATCGCATCAAAGCCAAATATCCTGTGACGATTCATTCCGATTGGCAGCCCTTGGAGCGCTCCGACTTCTACCTGGCACACGACCCCGCCTATGTCGATACTATCTTAGACGGGCAAAAAGCCAATGGCTTTGGAAACACTTCACCGGCGCTTGCCCAAACCCTCTACTACACCAATGCCAGCTTCTATCATGCCTCCAGCTATGCCCTCCAGCACCAATGCATCACCCTATCGCCCAGCAGTGGCTTTCACCATGCTTCCTATAGCTCCTGCTTTGGATATTGCACCTTCAATGGGCTCATTATCACTGCCATCAAATTGTATCAGGAATACTCCTTGAAAAAGATTGGAATCATCGACTTTGATGCCCATTATGGCAACGGTACCGACAACATCATCGAGCACCTGGGCCTAAACTATATCCATCATCAGGGGATCAAACAGCTCCTGGACCAGCATCAGAAGTTTCAACTCTCTACCCTGGAAAAGCTTTTGCTCCAATTCAAGGATTGCGATTACCTCCTCTATCAGGCAGGGGCAGACCCCCACATCGATGACCCCCTGGGAGGCTATCTGAGCACCGAAGAGCTAAGAATCCGAGATGAAAAAGTCTTTACCTTCTCCCAAGAGCACCATATACCCCTCACCTGGAATCTGGCAGGAGGCTACCAGCAACCTATCGAAAAAGTTTTGGACCTTCATGAAAATACGGTGAAAGAGTGGCTGAGAGCGGAAAGTAATCAAAAAGGCAACAAAAAAAGACAACAATAGCATCTGGAGGCATCAAAATCACAATAGATCCAAAGTTTTCGCTACAGAAGAATCCATTTCCTTTGGGGTGCTTTTTGAAATACGCTCTAAAATATGAGCAATGGTATGATTATTTAGCCATTCCTGGTTGTATTCATGCTTTTGCATATCAATTGGCAATTCTTGCTGATAAATTGACTGATTAGATGTTTTTTCATACAAATCTTCGAAAAAGGGACTAAAATCACTTGGAGAAGAGGGTATATTAGAAAACTTCAGTTTATGCTTGACGGACAAGCAAAAATCATCGACCTCAAAATCTGTTTGATTGTGGTATAGTGCAATAGCTTTATTCACCAATGATCCAGCAAAAGTAAAGTACTTCCATTTATTATTATGAGAGCAATAGGGTATATCATAGTAAGTAAAATGTTTTTGGAAATCACTCCGAAATTCTCTTATAATCGAAATTAAATCCCTTAATAGGATCTCATCATGATTTGTTTCAGAATGAATGATTTGCCAGGATCTTTCAATGATGTAAGGGTCGATCTGCACGGAGCTACCATCGTAATAAAACGTTGTGGCATCATGATCTCGTGCATTTACCTGAAGAACTATTTCATTAGGTGTTATTTTTTGAATTTTCCAGCATTTGCCTTGAAATCTTACCATATCGTGGGCTTTAAACTTAAGTGAATTAACTCTGGGTACTTCCCCAATCAACTGTGTGCCCTGAAAAACATCGATCATTTGTGAGCTTAAGGCAAAATTACTGTAAATCATTTTTAAATCGATTAGCTTATACAATTTCTCATCAGCACCATATTGCTTCTTAAAACCGTGATGCTTTAAATACTCCTGCTCAACAAGATTGTCTAGTATTATTTCAATACTATCTTTAGTTAAATAGGGTAAATGTGAGCAAATCTCATACAAATCACCAAGCTTAGTGAAAGAACCCTGCCTTGATGCAATAAAAGCTAATAATTGCTGAGAAACTGCTCCATAAAGTTCATAGGGCTCCTTAATGGCTAACTCACTTCTTTTTGCTACCTCTATCTGAGCTAAATATTGGATGCTATCTAAAATCACTGAGTTCTTCTCTTTTTGAACAATACAAATTACATTGGTTTTATTAGTTCTTCGATTGCTTCTACCGATGCGTTGGAGAAATGATTCAACATTGGAAGGAGTATCCCATAATACTGCTGCATTGATATCTCCAATATCTATTCCCAGCTCCAAGGTACTGGTAGCTATACAAATAGCTGTTTCTAAAAAAGCAAATTTCTTTTCAATATCCAGCCTTGATTCGTGGGACAAGGAAGAATAATGCACAAAGCAACAGTGTTGTAAGGGCTTGAATTGTTTCAAATGGTAAGCAATGCTTTCACAAGCTTTTCTTGATTTGGCAAAAATCAGTAATTTTACTTTATTGTTTTCAAGCAGTTTAAAAATCAGCTGTGAAAATTCCTCTAAATCGTTGACTAATCTTACCCCAGGGCAAATATCTCTTGAAGAGGGATGCGAAATGTAACAACAGTTTTCTCTTCCACCAAACATGAAATCACTGATATATTCGGGCTTTCCTATAGTTGCGGAAAGAGCAGCCCATTGGAAATCGTTGTCGATATATTTTCTCAATCTCTGCAAAAGGATTGATAACTGCAATCCTCGTTGGGTGTTATACAAGAGATGTACTTCATCAATGACTACAGCTTTGATTCTCAACAAGGCTTCATCATTTCTCAACAGCATTACCTCAAGTGATTCTGGTGTGGTTATTAGGATGCTGGGTACTTTCTTTCTGGTGAGATCATCACGGTCGCCATGTCTTATGCCAACATTGATCCCAAGACCTAGAAGAGCGACTTTCAACCTCTTCTCAAGATCATTTGCCAGGGCTTTCGTAGGTGCAATATACAGGAGAAAAAGACTCTCATCAGCATCCCCAGGATTCCAATATTTGGAAAGCAGAGGAGCCATTACAGCTTCTGTTTTTCCAGATCCAGTTCCCGAGCACAACACCATGTTTTTTCCAGTTATAATAGGCTCAATGCATTCTATTTGAGCTGGCATGAGCGATGGAAATCTTCCATAAAATGCCCGATAGATACTATTATTCAGTAGTTTTTCTGGAGTCATTATTCCTCTAAATGATGATCTAGAAATTTAACAACTTCGGTAATTACAAATCGAGTGCGATCCTGCAAGCGCTTTTTTGATAATTTTTCTAGTAAATCATTCATAGTGTGACCATTCAATTTTTTCAAAGGGTTCCACTCATAAGCCTTGCCATGTGTTTCGATGATTTTATGAATAAGAGTATCCAAATCCTTGATTTCCAATGGGCTCATTTCATAAACTGGAAGCTCATCGAAGCGACGCAAATCAAAGTCAAAACGTTCTTTTTCTTTCAGTCTATCCTTGCATTTTTGCTCAAACTCAGGCGTAACTGCAAAAAAAGTCTTTTCGGGGTACTTCTTTCCATAATACAAAGTAAAAAGATTCCAAAAAGCACTTTCCTGATGGGCTACATTTTTCATGTTGGTGATTATGTCTTCAAATTCATCAAACAATACTATTAGACCATTATACCCCAAAGCTTTCGTCAAAGCATTCAAATCTCTCAGTGCTGACCAACTTTGAGTGTAAGCTTGAACATTAAAAACAAATACATTGTCTTCGTAAAATTTCCACTCAGGTCGTGGGTCGGAAAAATGTTTTTTTTGCTTATAAACAAGTTCCGCAAAAAGAATTTTTCTTTGTGATTGATACGTCCAGGTATTATATAGCCAGTCCTCCACCAAGTCTTTAATATTGTTATCTCCAGTTTTCCAGGCTCTAAGTGCTAAAAACATTCCTGGGGATTCCAATTCTTCAGAATAGTCCCATTTACCATTATTAGATATGTTTTTCCATATCGTTTTTTGCCAATGTTTCTCGCTGTGTTTGTCTAGCAGGTTGAAAAAAGTTTTTAAGCCCTTTTGTTTGTAGGAAGGAATTTCAATATTTCTGCAAATTGCTCCAAAGACTTGATCCATTCTATTAAAACGGACAGCGGATTTTGAATCAATCGTAATAGTACTAACCAGATAGTCATTCTCCAAAGCTTCTTCTCTAATGAATCTTAATAGGTGAGTTTTCCCTGATCCATAGTTCGCTTTTAGAAGTAGTGCAGTTCCCACATTATCTTTCAAGCGTGAGGATAAATCGTGAATTTCTTCTTCTCTACCTACGGTAAACTCTCTAACCATGCCGTCCGGAGGTATCCCTTTTCTGAGAGATTCAATGGCTTTTGAGGCAGTTTTTTCATCCATAGACTAAACCTCTCTCAAACGATCCATGACATCATCATACAATTTTTCAACTGATCGAGGCCTTCCCTCCAAGTAATCATCAAAATCCAAAACTAGGGCAGTGACAAGAAGTCTCCAAAACCTTACTGAAGCTAATGATGGATGCATGCTATACAACTCGGAAACCTTTTGTATAAGTTGTTCAGACGTTGGCAATTGGGATTCTACTTCTGGGTATGCTGTTACATAAACATTCTTAATTTTATTTGCAACTTCCTGGTAGTTACCAAGATTTGTTTCTATTGCATCCAAATTCCATATGGTGTCCAAAGCTCTTGGCTGTCTATCTTCAGGTTTGCCAATTCTACCAGCCAATGCTCCATATATTACAATTCCATGCTTAGGATCATTAAAAAAATCAGGTGTAGTGGCATAGATTAAAAATAAACCTGCAAGGGTCTCAATGTTGTTTATCAAAGAGAGTAAATTATTGTGGGCATCTCTTAGGGCTGATTTTCTCATTACGGAGTATGCCTGTTCTGTTTCATCGAATAAAATAATCAATCCTCTGTATCCTGAAAGCTTCACAAAGTTAGCCAAGGACTGCAGCATAAGCTTTGCATTGTCTTTGGTGATCATCTTGGTAATGCCAAATTTTTTACGATAAGCGCTAATAGTACCCTCACTGCTAAACCACTGTAAAATTTCACCCCGAGTTTGATCAATGGTCATAGGGTCAGCAGAATCATCAAGATAAGTTTCCCAATAAGAGCGAATTAGCTTTTTAAAGTCAATATCAATACCAGGATCACTCATTAGTTTTTCACATGCGCAATTAAAATGTTCTTGAGTTATTTCATCAGGCCATTCTTTTTCACCACATGCAAGCCATGCTAATGCCCCCTTAATTACAGATCCAAAAGGTGAGATTTCTTGCACACTATCGTTTTCATAATTTGAAGGAGCAGAGATCTGGCGTATTATAGAAGAAAAAACACTTTGAAATTTATTTAATGCGGCGCTATTTGTGTCAAGCTCGACGTTTGATACCAAACACTTTTCATTAAAAGCTAAATCTCTAAGCTGTCTAAATAGATGTGTTTTTCCTGATCCCCAGGAGCCATTAACAAATCTTATTATACCGCGATCTTCAATATTGTTTAAATGAAACCTCTTTAAGCCCTCTATTAACTTTTCATTACCAACAGAATATAGCTCTACGCCTCTTTGGGGAGGAATTCCTTTTCTCAATGATTCAATAACTCTTTCGGCGATAACTTCCTTTTTCATTACTGAACCTCCTTGAAGATAATAAAGCCAATATACCCTCGAGAAATCGAACCATGTAAAAGCATGCCCTGCCGTGTATCTTTGGTTTGTTGCAAATCAATTTTGCGTTTATCAATTTCAAAGGGTCCTTCACTTGCTAATCTTGAAAGATCATACGAAAACTCGTCCGATCTGAAGTCTTTTAAATTTTTACCTAAACGTCGGGTAATATGTCTGATCGGGAGGCTTTCCCCATCTTTTAAATTATCTTTCTTTAGAATAGCTAAATAGTTTGCTCTGAGTAATTTTAAGAATTTACTTCCCTCAAATTTTCTTCCAAAAATTCTATCTTTTTCTTTAATTACCAACTCGATAATGGCATCAATATCCGCTGAAATATCAAAAAGATTACCTTCAGTATTTGAAAATTTGGCTTTAAACTTTTTGTCGTCTATTTCTAATGTAAAAAAACCATCATGAAAAGTATATTTTGGGTGCCTACTTGTGCTATCTATTTTTAGATTATTCTTTTTGCAGGATTCTTCAATCATTAATGGAAACCTTCTCATTGCAGTCATCAAGGACTCTTTTGCATCTTTTTCTGCTTCTTCGATATTGAATGGAAGGTCTTGCCTTTCTTTTAGCAGTGCTATTAGTTTTCTTTCTTTTTCGATTAAATGCAGAAGATGAATTGGCCAATCTTTTTCCATATACTTTAAAAAAGTACTACAAAATGATTCGATGGAGCGTGTTTCTGCGATTTGTTTTTGTAATTCTAAGGTTTGAGCAGAGTACTTATTCAAGATGTCTTTTAAACTATTCGCTGTTTCCAAGTTCAATTTCATATCATTTCACCTCGATACTATCTATTAAACTTAACACAAGTTTATCACTGCGAAATATACAGGTCAATCAAATAAACGAAAGGAGCAAAACAGCATGATGCTTAAGGAGAGACTTGGGGATGGAATCAGGCATGGGAGTGCAACAACAACTCTTCGAAAAGAACTGGATCCACCGAGACTATGGTGAAAGAAGGGACAAATTTGAAAGATTTCAATCAGGATTCTCCTCTTTAATTCTTTCAAAGTTATTTACTACATATTTTTCAAATCGTGGCTTTACGAATTCTTTATTTTCTGATGTATTTTTTCCAGTAAACCAAATTGTTCTTTTGCCTTTATTTTGACCAGTGACCATTTGAGTTGATTCCTTAACTGGTTATTCCGATTCAAAAACTCCACCATTCCGGAAAATATGAGCCACTCCTCCAGAATGATGGAGCCACTTATCCGAAGTCTGAGCCACCTATGACAGCTTTATCCTTTACTTAGGAATTTAGTGCTTTTTTCCCGTTAAGCCATACACTTCTCTCATCGAAGGATCGTTGTCTCCACTGTGAATTTCAATGAAATACGAGTCATGCACGATCCGATCCAGGATAGCATCCGCCAAGGTTACCTGTCCAATCTTTTCATGCCATCCTGCAGGAGCAAACTGCGAACAAAAAATAGTCGAAGCCCTCTTATGTCGGACGTGAATCAGTTCCAACACATCTCGAGCTTCACTTTCGCTTAAGCTCCAGATCATCCATTCGTCCAGGATCAACAAACTCACTTTTCGATACTGATCGAAGATTTTCTGATAATTTCCATCTCTCCGAGCATAAGCCAGCTCTTGGAGTAACTCAGGTAAACGGGTATAGCGAACTCGGTAGAATTGCTTACAGGCTTCAGCTCCCAAAGCACAGGCTATATATGACTTCCCCGCACCCGTAGCTCCTAAAATAATAATGTTGTGTTTGTTGGACAGGTAGGCCCCTGTAGCCAACTCAAGAATCATGGCTTTATCCAGATGACGGTGTTGCGAGTAGTTGATATCCGCCAGATGGGCATGACTTTGATCCAGACAGGCTTGCTGAAATAAACGCTTCAGGCGATTATTCTTTCGTCTGGTGAATTCCCGGTCGACTAAAAGGCTGAAACGTTCTTCAAACGATAAGCGTTGCGTGGAGGGATCCTGTAATTGGATCATATAGGCATCGGCCATAGCCGTCAAGCGTAATTGCAGGAGTTTATTCAAGGTAGGATGTTCCGCCATAGCTTATCTCTTCCTCCCATAATACGCAGCTCCCCGAGTAAAACCATACGCCGAGGTAGTGGAAGTGGAACTTTTACTGGCAGAAGCATCGGAGTGACTTTCTTTTTTTGGGGTGGTACCTGAAGCACTGAATAGCATTTTCACACTTTTAAAACTGGGACGGGGGGAAAGCTTTAATGCTTGATCACAGGCTGCTTCAAGACGTTCTGGACTTCCTTTATCGCTTAACTTAAGCAAAGCCAGGCAACTACGGTATCCCTGCTGCGGGGTGCGATGAGCTTGAAGGATTCCTTGAATCACTTCCTGCGTTTTCGGCCCTACCTTGCTGGCCCAGGAAAGAAAACGAGCACTATCCCAGGAAAGATATTGCTGATGTTCTTTGGGCATATGCGCTTCCAGGGTGCTGTATTGTCCTTCGGGGCCTTCCAGGCGAGGATGACTGGCAATCCGAAGTTCGTGATAATAAACTTCAAGCAGATGAGCAGTAAAGCGAAGATGCACCCGATGATGAATATATTCGTAAGGTACGGAATAGAAGTTTCCTTCCAGTACCACATGGTAATTCAGTTGTACTGTGGCTTCTTTCCAAACTGCGAGCTCAAAGGGATGTTCAGGTAGGGGCAGCAGCTGAGTTTGCTCTTCTTCGAGAAATCGTGTTTTTCGACTTCCTGGTTTTTTCTGAAACGGTTTGGCATTGAGCGTCTCCACTTGTTCCTGAATGTAAGTATTCATTTCCTTAAGATGAAACCACTGCATTTGTCTCATAGCTGCAATGATCCAAGTAGAAACAATGGACACCATTCCTTCTACATTGGCTTTGTCGCGTGGCCTCCGAACTCGGGCAGGGATAATGGCAGTGGCATAATGCTCCGCCATTTCCTGGTAGCTCTGTTGAATCGCTGGAACTCCTCCATCCAGGTGGGTCACTCCAGTTTTCAGATTATCTGGAACGATCATCCGAGTCACCCCACCGAAATACTGAAACATATGGACATGAGCCAGGATCCAGTTTTCAAGGCTTCGAGAGAGAAAAGCTTCCACATAGGCATATTGACTGTAAGAAAGAACGCCCACAAAGAAATATACTGGGATCTGAGCTCCAGTCTCTCGATCCATTAAAAAACTGGTCTTTCCTGCCCAATCCACTTCGATCTGTTCGCCTGGTTTGCGAGGAATATGGAGCGTGGCGCGATGCTTCCAGGCATACTGTTGGTAATGATGGCAAAATTGCGAATACATCAGAGGAGTTTGCTGACTCGATCGACAGGCTTCTCCATATTCCTGCCATAAGAGTTTCAGCGATACTCCCTGCCGTTGAAGCTCTTTATGCACATAGGCTAAATCAGGATACTTTCGGGAGGCATCCCTGGACGCCTTGGGAAATAGGAGCTGGGCAATCTCGAGGGCTGTTTTTTCCTCACACTGCTCCCAACTTAACTGAAGCTCTTTTGCACGCTGAAGGACACGACTCACGGTGTTCCGAGAACATTGACAGCTCGCTGCAATGTTTCGTTGGCTGATTCCCTGCTTGAATAAGCGGAGAATTTCACGATACTTAACCATACAAAGCCTCCTTAGAATTTAGTTGCACTGTGGTGGGTGCTACCTTTATTCTAAGGAGTTTTGTGAAAAAAACCCTTAATTAAACTCCCTGGATCATTTTCATCGGAAGGGTGGCTCAACTCAATCGGAACGATGGCTCAAAGTGGGACGGATTATCCATTAACAAATTCTTTGGATGATAGGATCCAAATTTTATCGATTCTTTCAGAGTAAAAGACAAACCAATAGTTTGGCCTATACATATGAGTTAGCGCAGCGAACAGGCCGCAAGATCCAAATCTCACATGCTTTGAGCGTGCTTTTACTTGAACTTCAACAAATTTTCCATCTGGTCTTTTAACTACAAGATCAATAGCATCATCATCAATCATGGGGATATATACATCCAAGCCTTCTTTAAGCATAAGACCTATCACATAGTATTCAATTCGTTTTCCAAATGCAGCACTATGGCGAAATGATTTATTTATTTCCATGTGATTAGCTCATTATGATAATACTATATAACATTAATGCCTTTATCTTGAATTAGAAAGCTTACTTCTACATTATTCATTTTGTTACCTCTGATAACACTCACTCTAGAATCCATTCGAAATATCAAAAAATCGGTTGAAGAATCGGATTAGCTTTTCTAGCACGATTTCTCTCAATTTGCTTCTTTCTCCGCCAGGGGAAAAGCGTGAAACAGGTGGAAGCACTTTGGCAAGGCTTGTCCCAGTTGTGGCAACACTGCCATTTCGGAAGGAATTGCGCATGAATTTTTTAGTTTCATCAGGATTGAGGTTTTCTACCTTAATGATGTGAGCAAGCTCTTCTTCTCGACTTTTTTGCACATATTGATGCCATTCGTCTTCTACTGAAGAGTGCATTTCAAGCGATGCAATAAACTGCTCTATCAGATCTTTTTTGTTTCGAAGCTCCACGCTGGAGTCGATGGCTTTTTGGATATCAATGAGTAATTCTTTATTGCACTGATGGCTCTCATGGTATTTTTTGACTAATGCCAAAATAAAGTCAATATTGATCTCTACCTGTTTGATGAGTTCCATCTCAAATACAATATCATCGTTGATGTTTTCTTTCTCAGCGTCAGGTGGTTTTCGAAATTCATTGTAAAGGTCAATGTAGATGCTGTGATAATCTTGCAAATCTCGCTCGGTTAAAATTTCTTTACCTGCAAACTCATCAAAAGTGGTCAGGATATTTCGTAGGCGTAAAATTGCACCATACAGTCGGATAAAATCTTTCTGCTTTTGCTCTCCCATGATTTCAGTATCCAAGGGGTATTGTTCCAATAGCTCCTCTATCATATTGATATAACCCCGAAAATCCTTATGTCCATCTTTATAGCCATGATAGTACTCATCAAAGGATTTGAGCAAGACTATCCCGCTTGCTTCTTTGTCGCCAAAAAGCGCAATAGAGTCATTGGTCTTTTTTTCCAGGTTGCGGAAACACACTATATTGCCAAAGGTTTTGACGGTGTTTAAAATGCGATTGGTACGGGAAAAGGCTTGCAAAAGACCATGAAGGCGAAGAGTTTTGTCTACCCACAGGGTGTTAAGGGTGGTTGCGTCAAAGCCAGTTAAAAACATATTGACTACCAGCAAAATATCGATTTCTCTGTTTTTCACTCGGTCACTTACATCTTTGTAGTAATTTTGAAACTTTAGAGATGAAGTATCATACGATGTGCCAAACATGGTATTATAGTCCTTGATAGCATTCTCGAGAAAGTCTCGAGAGCTAGCATCCAAGCCACTGGGATCTTCGGAGTTTTCGTCCAACACTCCGTCAAGGTCGGGCTCATTGACGCCAAAGCTATAGATCATAGCGGTTTTGAGATTTTTATCGCTTGGTGCATCTATTAGTTGTTTTTTAAACTCAGCATAGTATAGTTTGGCTACATCAATGGAAGAAACAGCAAAAATAGAGTTAAAACCAGCAAGTCTGCGATCTTTTAGTCTGTAGTAATTGTTGCGTTTAGTTTTTTGGTCAAAATGCTGCCGGATATAGTTTACAATATTGGAAATACGCTCTGGGGATGAAAGTACAGCTTCTCTGTCGATATCCCTTACCTTTTCGTCTTCGATGTTTTCTGCTTCTCGAAGGGTGGAAACATAATCCACCTTGAAGGGCAATACATTTTTGTCTGCTATAGCATTTACGATGGTATAGGTATGCAGTTTTTCACCAAATGCCTGGGCAGTAGTCTTGAAATCGGGTCTTCCTCCTGAAGAGGCATTGATCGCAAAGATGGGTGTGCCGGTAAACCCAAAAAGGTGATAATTATTAAATGCTTTGGTAATAGCGGCATGCATTTCACCAAACTGAGAACGATGACATTCATCAAAAATCAACACGATATGACCATCAAAAATAGTATGCTTCTTATTGCGACCAATAAAACGATCCAGCTTTTGTATGGTGGTGATAATAATGCGTGAGTTATTGTTTTCAAGTTGACGCTTGAGGATAGCAGTGCTGGTGTTGCTATTGGCTGCTCCTTTTTCAAATTTATCATACTCACGCATGGTTTGATAGTCCAGATCTTTGCGATCCACTACAAACAATACCTTGTCCACAAAGGGTAGCTTGCTTGCTAATTGAGCAGTCTTAAAGCTAGTCAAAGTTTTACCTGATCCAGTCGTGTGCCAGATATAGCCCCCTGCATCTACTTTCCCCAACTGCTTATAATTGGTGCTGATATGGATTTTGCGCAATATGGCTTCAGTTGCAAAGATTTGGTAGGGTCGCATGACCAAAAGCTGTTGATCACTAGTGAATACGCAATAACGCGTAAGGATATTAAGGAGGACATGTTTGGCGAAAAAAGTTTTAGCAAAATCAAGCAAATCCGTAATGGGTCTATTGGTTGAATCTGCCCACCAATTCGTAAATTCAAAGCTGTTACTGGTACGTTTACCTTTTTTGACCCCACCTTCGTTGCTTTCCTTGATATGCTCTGAGCGTGTAGTGTTGCTGTAGTATTTTGTATGAGTGCCATTGCTGATCACAAAAAGCTGAACATATTCAAACAAGCCCGAGCTTGACCAAAAGCTATCCCGATGGTAGCGGTTGATTTGATTAAAGGCTTCCTGGATAGCTACTCCTCTTCGTTTGAGCTCAATATGCACCATGGGAAGCCCATTGACCAAGATCGTGACATCGTAGCGATTGGGGTGCTTGCCTTCTTCGGTGGTATATTGATTGATCACCTGTAGGTGGTTTTCGTGAATCTTGTCTTTTCGGAGCAGATAAATATTCTTTATGGTGCCATTTTCGCGTTTCAGGTTTTTGATATAGTCTTCCTGGATGGTGGTGGTTTTTTCTTTGATGCTTTGGTTGGGATTGGCAATTTCTGAATTGAAAAAGCAATTCCATTCCTGATCTGTAAATTCATATTCATTAAGTTTTTCCAGTTGTTTGCGCAGATTAAGCAAAAGGTCATTCTCAGTAGTGATAGAAGCATACTCATATGCCTGGGCTTTCAATTCTTCGATAAAAGCTTGTTCCAGCTCTGCTTCGCTTTGATAATGCCTTGCATATTCGCGATCGGGGATAAATTCTGCTACTACGGTGCTTTGTGGATTTTCCGTTACTAAATGATATTGCTTAGGATGGGACATTTCCCTTTTCCTTAAAAGTTAAAAGTTGATTGCGATAATACTCATATTGCTTTCTTCGTGCATTGAGCTCTGCAGGTAAGCCGATGGAAATGTCGTTGACCAAGGCATCAAAACGATCGAGAATTGCTACGATGCGTTCTTGCTCGGGTAGGGGTGGAATGGGGATTTTGATTTTTTTTAAAGTTGTTAAATTAAGCATTCCATATGATCTCATAATATTTTTAAGTTCTTTATAAAGATTTGTTAATGCATAAAAGATATATTTATCATATAAAAATGAAGAATTATCTGATTTAATGAATGCAATATTTTGATTTGTGGTTGAATTGAATTCTAGATATGCTGTTTTAAAGATTGTAGCACCTACTAATGCCATAAGAGTAGTATTTTTTTCAATTAATTTTGCACTGGAGTTTTTCAAACCCAACAATGTAATATAATTATCAGCACATGAAACTGGCTCATTATTACATGATTCTGATTTTAACCAAGGGATATTTCCATCTTTCCAATATTCAATTTTATTTCTGGAAGGTGTGCCTCCAGATGAAATTGTACAAACTTTCCCAAGTTCAATACGCTCTACTTCATCGCCAAAGGTCAACAATTCATCCCGATAGTATTCATATTGTATCTTTCGCGCCTCCAGTTCCGCCTCCAGTTCCGCCTCCAGGTTAGTAAAGGTATCCAAAATCCACACAATCTCTTCCTGGATAGCAAGTGGAGGAACGGGGATTTTTATGCACTCAACCGCAGAAGCATCTAATGTTGGAATACCTGCAAACCTTACTTTTGATCGCAGTATGTTTTCATAGCAAAGTAATGCATAATATGCGTATCGACTTATTAGCAAGTCTGAGTGTCCAACGCAAAAGCACCCATCTGAAGACCAAAAATCAATACCGCTATAACCAACAGCTCCTGCAGATGCACCAACATTTATAACCATAACTGTGTTTGCAGGTCTGTTGCTCAAACTATAATTTCCTAGCGGTTCAAGACCTCCGTGATAAACTGGATATATCTCCTCATCGGAAAGTTGATTTTTAGTTAATCTCTTTCCTCGCAAAATTTTAACAATCTTCCCTATCTCCCGAAACTCCACCCCATCAGGACAGAGTTTGGCGATTAGTTTTTGGATTTTTGAGTGATTATTTATCATGTTAAGCATTGAATAGTTTTAATTCAGTTATAAATGAAGAGGACTTTCCATTCCAAGTTTTATTTATGTAATCATATTTAAAGTCCTCTTTATTGACCTTGTTTACTTGTTTGCCTTCTATCTGAACATTTGAATATAAATATAACTGCTTTTTTGTCCTTGTCATACCAACGTAAAACAACCTTCTTTGGGATTCTATTGAGTCATTGCCTCTCTTTTTATTTGGCAAAATACCTTCATTTAGTCCCACCATAAAAACATATTCTGCTCCCAAACCTTTAGATTTATGAATTGACATTATTTTTATATTATTCTCTACTTCATCTTCAATTTCTTTAAGAATATTTTCTAATTTTTGATCATCTGAACTTCCTTCTGATTTATCAAATAATAATTTGATTTCGCAATACTGTTCTTGAGACAAAAAATCAGACAAAGATAACTCATTTCGAATAATTTCACAAGGAAGGTTACTTAATAATAACTTAAATAGCTCATCGAAATTTGCACCAGTATCAAAATGGTTTTTAATGACTCCATAAAATTTTTTTCGATTGGTTAATCTACTGTATCCGAGCAAAACAAGGTTTAAATATTTAAAATTACCAAAAATACTTTTCACTTCCCATGTTTTTGTAATTAATCGATCAGAAAATTTGGGACAGAAAAAATTGGTAAATTCAATGCCTTTTTCTTCTAACCTCTTAAGAAGGGGTTCAATTGCAAATCCAACTGGGGATAGAATCAAAACGTCCGGACCTTCAATAACAGAGAGTTTGTTAACAATATTGATTGCTACATCATCAAAGTTTTTCAACTGGATATACTCAATATCTCCGACTTTACCTGTTATTTCCCATTTTTTATCTACTCGTTTTTTATTATTTTTAATTAGATTTGTTCCGCATTCTACTACTTTATCTGGACAACGATAGCATTTGTGTTCATGAGCAATAATCTCATTAGCTGGATCATTATGAAAAGAAATAATCTTGTCACTCGATGCATCCTTAAAATCATATATGCATTGGTCATCATCACCTAAAATATATGAATTTTCTATTTCTTCGATTAAAATATCAATTAATTTTTGTTCTGATGGATTAAAATCTTGGTATTCATCTACAATTAACGAATCGTATTTTTCAAGTTTTTGTTTTAAGTAGGCTGGATTGGCTTTTGCGAAGGTAACAAATCTCTCAATCATTTGGTCAAAAGTTGTGCATTTTAAGAAGTCACACAATTTTTCAAAATCAATTTGTGTGCTTTTCTCAATTTTCCTTAACTCATCTATTTCTTTTTGAAGAAGAACATGCCTGCTTTGATCATGATTATATTTGACTGCGAATTTATGAAGTGTCATACAATTTTTCTCTGAAACCCCCTGTTGTACAAGGCTAGATTGCAGATCTTTTACCGTTGCATTTGTGAAAGACAAAACTAAAAATTTTTCACCACTTCCCTGTGCAGAAATTATCTTATTAATATTTGTGCTTTTCCCTGTGCCCGGACCTGCTAACAATATTTTTATATTAAAATTATTTTTCAAAATAATCACCTTCTAAATCTGCTATGATCTCATCTATAGCTTTTCGAAGCTCATTCTGTCTCGCAACAATATTAGATAAATCAGCATTGAGCTTTTTGATATCAACTTCTTCGCGAGTGTCTTTTTGCACCACATAGCTAGAAACTGCAATGTTATAGTCGTTTTCTTCCAGGGCTTGGTTGGATACCAACTTGGCAAAATATTCGATATCTTTTCTTTCGATAAATGCCTGGAGTATTTTGGATTGATTTTCATCGCTGAGTTTGTTTTTGTTGCCCCCGCGGACAAATTCCGCTGATGCATCAATAAAAAGAATTTTATTGTCTTTTTTGCTTTTTTTCAGCACAATGATACAAGTTGCTATGGTGGTACCAAAGAAGAGGTCAGGTGGAAGCTGGATGACCGTATCAATATAATTATTATCAATTAGATATTTGCGTATTTTTTGTTCTGCCCCTCCTCGATATAGCACCCCTGGAAAGTTTACTATGGCAGCTGTCCCACTGGTGGAAAGCCAGGAAAGCATGTGCATGGTAAAAGCCAGATCAGCTTTACTTTTTGGAGCTAATACCCCTGCTGGTGAAAATCGAGGATCATTAATAAGTAAGGGATTGCTGTCGCCCTCCCAATTAATCGAATAGGGTGGATTGGAAACAATAGCATCAAAGGGTTCTTCGTCCCAGTGTTTTGGGTCGGTCAGTGTATCGCCATGTGCGATATCAAAGTGATTATAGTTGATATCATGCAAAAACATATTAATGCGACAAAGGTTGTAGGTAGTGAGGTTGATTTCCTGTCCAAAGAATCCTATTCGTACTTTTTCTTTTCCCAGAATTTTGGCAAATTTTAGCAAAAGCGAACCCGAACCGCATGCGGGATCGTAGACTTTGTTGATTTCTTTTTTACCAACGGTGGTGAGTCGGGCAAGCAATTCGCTAACTTCCTGTGGAGTAAAAAACTCTCCCCCCGACTTGCCTGCATGGGAAGCATACATACTCATTAAATATTCGTAAGCATCGCCAAAGGCATCAATGGTGTTGTCATTGTAGTTGCCCAGTCCAAGATCACCCACAGCTTCGATGAGTTTAGTGAGTTTTTGGTTTCTTTTTTCTAACAGTGCGCCAAGTTTATTTGAGTTGACATCAAGATCATCAAACAAGCCTTTTAGGTCATTTTCACTATCAGATCCTTTGGCTGAGTTTTCAATATTGCTGAAAACAGTGGAAAGGGTTTCGTTGAGATTGGGATCATGCCTTGCCTTAGCTCGAACATTTGCAAATAGTTTGCTGGGAAGGATGTAAAAGCCTTTTTCTTTGACTGTATCTTCCCGACCAAATTCAGCTTCTCTATCCGATAGCTTGGTATAGTCGAAATCTATTCTGCCATTTCGTTGCTCATCTTCATTAATATATATCGTAAGGTTTTCGCTGATAAAGCGATAAAAGAGCATTCCCAGGACATATTGCTTAAAGTCCCAACCGTCCACACTACCACGAAGATCGTTGGCGATTTGCCATATAGCGCGGTGGAGCTCTGAACGTTCTTGTTCTTTATTGTTGTTATTGTTTGTCATTGGGTTATCTTGGTTGCCTTTCATTGGAATGTATAGATTTAACAAGAAGAATAATGAAAGGAAGACGGGAACTAAAGGGGGGTATTTTTCCGAACATGTTACCATAATTGCTGTACTTCTTTATTCTCTGTCCTAAGTTAGGTTTTTCTTTTACCATTATCACACACTCCTGCCAAGATAAAATACAGAAAAGCCTTTTTTAATCAACATATTTAATATAGTAATTTTCATGATTTAGTCAAAAACAAGTCCATTGGAAATGACTCATTATTAATATGTGCATTACCGTTTCTCCATATTCACTGCCCAGCCAAGTTCATTGTCGAGATAATGGTTGAGCTCTGCTTCATCATCGAAGTGAATGATATGGAGTAGTTTGTCCATAGCTATTTTATCGTCTGGATCGTTTTCATCCATGAAGCTAGCCATAGTCCTTTCATCGATGAATAGGTAATGAGAATCGTCTTTTATAGCGTGATAGGCACAACCACCTTCCCAGCCTCGGATACATTTGGCGTTTGGAAAATGTTCCTTGATAGGATAATCTATGGACAATTTTATTACAATCATGCTCTTGCTCTCTTTCTGTGCTGTTTTTCAAGCCCTATTATTTTCATACTCTAGACATTATAATGAGCTAGGTAGACAAACAGCGTCACTTTGAAAGAAATTTTGTAATTTTTTTGAAAAAAAACTAAATTACTTTATCGAAACAAATTGAACCCTCTCTTTGTTGCTGATTTTCAGCTTTCCATTACTATATTATCCAAATGAGAGCTTTTGTAGGCGTAACGGATTACGATTGGTTCAGGCTGCTTAGGGATTCAGTACCTTTGGATGAAGTTAATTTTTGGCAACCCTCTGGAAAGACCCAGTTTAAAGCATTAAAACCTGGCGAACTCTTTTTGTTTAAACTCCATAGCCCCAAGAACTATATTGTGGGAGGGGGAATCTTTGCACACTCGAGTATTTTACCTATTAGCCTTGCTTGGGAGTCTTTCGGAAAAGCTAATGGTGCGCAAGATTTAATACAAATGCGAAGTAGGGTCGCAAAATACCGAAAAGAAAAAGTAGACCGTTTGTCCGATTATTTTATTGGGTGCATCCTATTGGAACAACCTTTCTTTTTACCTGAAAATCAATGGATCCCCGTTCCTTCAGATTGGAGCCCCAACATTGTACAAGGTAAGGGGTATGATTTAACCACAGAGCCTGGTTTGAGCCTTTGGAATTGCCTGGAAGATCGGTTTTGTGTAGCTAACGCTTTTTCGGATGAAAATGAAAATCCTAAATATGGCAAACCAAGCATTATATTGCCCAGACTTGGACAAGGATCGTTTAGAGTTATTGTCACTGACACCTACGAAAGAAGATGTGCTATCAGCAGAGAGAGGACTCTGCCAGCTCTGGATGCTGCTCATATCAAGCCTTATGCTGAAGTGGGAAATCATTCAGTCAATAATGGTATTCTGCTCAGGAGGGATATGCATGCTCTGTTTGACAAGGGATATTTAACCATTACCCCTCAATCCAAAGTGGAAGTGAGTAGTAAAATTAGAGAAGAGTTTGAGAATGGGAAGGACTACTATAAGCATAATGGGAGCACTATTTACCTTCCTCAAAAAATTGAACTCCGACCATCTCCTGATTATTTACGCTGGCACAATGAAGAAGTGTATAGGGGATGACTTTGCACAAGGTATATGTTGATACCTGTATTTTTTCTAAAATTATTGATGATACATTCAATGATGACTCATTATATGCTTTAGAAGCTATTTGCGACAACACTTCTATAATATTGCAAGCATCAGATAAAGTGTTGGAGGAAATAAACAATACTAAAGACAAACGGACCAAGATACGGTTAAAAGTGATATATAAGCTAATAAGCAAGATACAAAGAATGGAAACGAAAATTTTAAAAGATGGATTTTCGTTTCCATTACAATTTCCATTCATATTTGGTCATTATGAGGAAGATCCTTTTTATTCAGATATAAAAGAAATCTTTACAGAACATGATGCAGAGCAGATATTTAACGCATCAAAAGAAAGATGCGACTTCTTTTTGACTGAAGACAAAAAAACGATTTTAAGCAGAAAAGAGAAATGGAAAAAATATTTACAATCTAATACAGATTTATGTGATTTAAAGTTGGTTAATTGCTTAGAATTAGGTGATTTTCTAAAAAAGAAATCATAAAACTTTCTAGCTTTTATTCCTCCTTATACTCT
>Ga0351890_10061_pt1 | contig 41728 bp, 37 predicted proteins | sample TotcelFGM3001M15_FD_206743 | JGI IMG/M metagenome (GOLD analysis project Ga0351890, IMG submission 206743) | Enriched cells from coal bed in the Powder River Basin, Montana, United States - Total cells FGM rep3 HSBNCT.FGM.300.1.M15 ...
GGATCCGTATCCAAGAAATGCACGGCTAATTGGAAGCTGAGAAAAGAAATTTTGCAGGCTTGCATCTCCAAAATTGTAGTGACGATCGGTCATTTCGACTCCATTGAGGTAGCCTGTATTCCCATGGCTTCCCACGGTGACCACAAAATGATACCATTGCTCGGGTAACAGGTTTATGCGGGAATCAAAACATAATGGAATAACATTATCTTTTACTACGGTAAAGTAAAGCTTTTGATTGCTGGAACGGTTGTGTCCCACTTCCAGGATGAGAAGGTTTTGAGGGCGCTCTTCGCTTGAGCCAGCAAAGAAAAGGGGCATAACAGCTGCTTCATTCCTAGCTTTTCAAAGCGAAACCATAGAGCGATGGACCCTTCTGTCAGCGATCTGAAGGTATCCATTTCCTGCTCTTTCATTTGGTATGGCAAGCTTTCAGGCTGAAGGCGAAGAACTGGTAATGATTTTTCCTCTGAATTTAAAAGGCAGTAGACATGACAACCAAGGCTTGATATGGTCTGCTGATGATAATTTTGATAAACTTCTCGGTTGAGGGCTTTGCTGAGTTCCGCGTAATCAGCATCTGGATGTTGCTCATAAGCAAGGTAAGCAAAGAAATAATGACTCCAGAATAGATTTAGAACATTGACGGGAAATTTCTGAGTATAGTAAACCATCAAATCGATAAATTGTTTATCCAGGGGTTCAAAGAAGCTGTAGCAATCGCGACTGAATATCTTGCTGGAAGCTGCAATATCGGAAGAATTTCCCAATTCGGAGGATCTTGCTTTATACAGCCAGGCTTCTCCTATTATGATCTCTTTCTGAGAGCGTTTGCAGGCATTGCTTATCTGTAGCAAGCTGGTTCCTTGACCTCCCACCAGGGGATAGACGTGAAGGTTAATGAAATCCAGAGGAAGTTTTTGGCAGTAGTCTCGAGTAAATTGGATATATTCTTTTTCCCAGGTGCCAAAACCTGCCCCCAGCTTGAAGTTAAATCGATGGTTTGCCATGCCCTGAAGTAAATATTGGATGAAGCTAATATAATCTTTGTATTCTCGGATAGCTTTCCCAGAGAGCTCTGCTTCGGTAACTGGTTCGGATGCAATGGTTAGATAGTCTGGCTTGAGTTCCTTGGCAATGGTGATCAAGGTATCCAGCCTGCCTTCTTGGTATTCTTCCATGCTTAGGCTTTGGTAGTATTCCTTTACGGGGAGAGAGGAAAATTCCTCTTGGGTAAAGATGGTCTGGCTTTCTATCAATACGATCATTTCTCGATCACGAATGGCTTGGACCAGATTTTTGTAATAATTCAGGTAGGCGTTAAATTCGCGATCGCTTTGATGGAAAGGTCGATATAGGAGCGGGAAGTGAATATCTAGGGTGATAGCAGTGAAACCCATTAAATGTAGCTGATCCAGGTATAGTATGGTTTCTTGCCAGTTTTGAGGATCTAAGAGTCTTGCTCCACGGTTGCTATTTGAATGGGGAAGTTCGGTGCTGAGTCGCTTTTGCCCTGGAGTATTTGGGAGATTGGATAAACTCTTTTTTAACTCTTGCATCACACGATGGTTTTCCCGGTATAAGTCTTCATATTGAGGGGGGATCTGACTTGGATACTCTTTGACAATAAAAGGTACGATGGGTCGGGCCAAAATTCCCATGTTGCTTAAGCAAAACATTATTAGAACTAGGACTACCCCAAATGCCTTTTTTTTCATTTTCTGCATCCTTTAAAGCGCTTCTTTTTAACGAGTATACAGTATTTTGCGAAAAAAGTTACAAAGGATTTTGAGTATCCAGCACAAGAGCAGAGCTGAATAGATCAGAAGGAGAGCAGCACAAGGGGACGGTTCTTTTGTGCTCTTGATGAGAGCACAAAAGAACCGTCCCCTTGTGCTTGTATTGTAATGATTACAATGTTATAATAAGTATAAATTAGTAATTATTCTTTGGGGAGAAGCATGAGTGAGTTGTTCGAAAGGATTAAAGTCGAACTTAAAAAAGGGAAAATTCCCCTGTCCTACCAACGGTTGAAGATTCTTGAGTATCTTTCTCAAAATCTTTGCCACCCCACGGTGGAGCAGATTTATACTCATTTATCCTTAAGCATCCCAACTCTTTCAAAAACTACGGTATACAACACTTTACGTGTTTTAGTTGAGGCTGGATTAGTTCGAGTAGTAGATATTGACGAGTATGAAAGCCGATATGATACTGAGATGGATGGCCATGGTCATTTTAAGTGTGAATCCTGCGGCAAAATATACAATGTTAGCATTGATATGGAGTCTATTTGTTCTGAAGATTTAAATCATTTCGAAATCAAGGAAAAAAACGTCTATTTTAGAGGTAATTGCCCGAATTGTATTTCAAAAAATAAATAAAAGGAGGATGAGATGAGCGAAGAAATGAAGTGTCCTGTAACAGGGAAAACAAGAAAAGCCATTTCCGGTGGTGGTTCTTCGAATCGGGATTGGTGGCCCAATCAGCTCAATTTGAAGATCTTGCATCAGAATTCGAATCTGAGTAATCCGATGGGTCAGGAATTCAACTACGCAGAGGAGTTTAAAAAGCTTGATCTTGGTGCAATTAAGCAAGATTTACATGCATTGATGAAGGATTCTCAAGAGTGGTGGCCAGCAGACTATGGCCACTATGGACCCCTTTTTATACGAATGGCATGGCATAGCGCAGGAACCTATCGCTTGGGGGATGGGCGAGGGGGCGCATGTGATGGTACTCAGCGTTTTGCTCCCCTCAATAGTTGGCCTGACAATGTCAACCTCGACAAGGCGAGACGTTTGCTTTGGCCGATCAAAAAGAAGTATGGCAAAAAGATATCCTGGGCAGATTTGATGATTCTGGCCGGGAATGTGGCTTTGGAGTCAATGGGTTTTCAGACTTTTGGTTATGCAGGGGGCCGGGAAGATGTCTGGGAGCCTCAGGAAGATGTCTATTGGGGTTCTGAAGAGGAATGGCTTGGAGACAAGCGCTACTCTGGTGAACGAGATCTGGAAAATCCATTAGCTGCGGTACAGATGGGTCTTATCTATGTCAATCCTGAAGGACCCAATGGCAAGCCTGATCCTGTAGCTTCCGGGCTTGACGTACGCGAAACTTTTGCGCGTATGGCGATGAACGATGAAGAAACAGTAGCGCTGGTGGCTGGAGGTCATACTTTCGGGAAGTGTCATGGTGCGGGACCTGCTACCCATGTCGGGCCTGAGCCTGAAGCTGCGTGTATCGAGGAGCAGGGTCTCGGTTGGAAGAGCACTTTTAAAAGCGGTAAGGGGGCTGATACCATTAGTAGTGGTATCGAGGGCGCATGGAAACCCAACCCCATAAAATGGGATATGGGCTATCTGAAAGTTCTTTTTAAATATGAGTGGGAGTTGGTTAAAAGTCCCGCTGGTGCCAATCAGTGGCTTGCGAAGGATGTAGAGCCTGAGGATATGGTAGTCGATGCTCATGATCCATCAAAGAAACATCGCCCCTTGATGACTACTGCGGATATGTCTTTGCGAATGGATCCTATTTATGAGCCTATTGCCAGAAGATTTTTGGCTAACCCCGAGCAGTTCCGAGAGGCCTTTGCTCGTGCTTGGTTTAAGCTGACGCATCGCGATATGGGGCCTGTTTCACGTTATCTGGGAGCTGAAGTTCCCAAGGAAGAGCTGATATGGCAGGATCCTGTAGCAAAAGCAGATTACGACATGATTGTTGAGGCGGATGTAAGTTTATTGAAGAGCAAAATACTCGTCTCAGGATTGACAGTGGCCCAATTGGTGACTACTGCCTGGGCTTCTGCCTCAACCTTCCGTGGGTCTGATAAACGCGGTGGAGCCAATGGAGCGCGCATTCGTCTATTACCTCAGAAAAATTGGGAGGTCAATCAACCCGATCAGCTTGGTAAAGTAATCGCAGTGCTCGAAAAGGTACAGAGCGAGTTTAATGAGGCTCAAACCGGGGGCAAGCGAGTATCCATGGCTGACTTGATAGTATTGGCAGGATGCGCCGGTATCGAGCAAGCAGGGAGAAATGCTGGTCGAACTGTGATAGTTCCATTTACCCCAGGTCGCACCGATGCTACTCAGGAACAAACTGATGTGGATTCTTTTTCCGTCTTAGAGCCTAAAGCAGATGGTTTTAGAAACTACCTCAAAGCCGGGCTTTCGGTACCTGCTGAAGAGTTGTTGCTGGATCGCGCACAGTTATTGGGCTTGACTGCTCCTGAGATGACTGTACTGATCGGGGGTATGCGCGTGTTGGCATGTAATTATGGCCAGTCTAAACATGGAATTTTCACTCATAAACCAGAGGCTCTGACTAACGACTTTTTTGTGAATCTTTTGGATATGGGCACAGTATGGAAGCCTGTTTTGGATAAGGGAGATTTATTTGAGGGACGAGATCGTAATACCAAAGAGATACGATGGACTGCAACGCGAGTGGATCTGGTTTTTGGATCCAACTCCCAGCTTCGCGCAATAGCTGAAACCTATGCTGGTGATGATGCTCGAGATAAATATATCCAGGATTTCGTGTCAGCCTGGAACAAGGTCATGAACGCTGATCGTTTTGATCTAGTTTAACAAAGGAACACAGAACACAAGGGGACGTTTCTTTTGTGCTCTCATCAAGAGCACAAAAGAACCGTCCCCTTGTGTTCCGTTTGTTTTTAATTATTTATAATAATCTCACGACTGGCACTTAAGCCATCATGAAAATACACTTCAATTTCGTAATGTCCAGCTGGTAGATCAAATGGGACAAACCCTGTATTCCAACCAGGATTGATACTCAATTCACCCTGATCATATATTTCGGTATCATTGTTTTCATTGAATTGATGGATGGTAATGATGAATTTTTCCAGGCCAAAAGGAAGATTTGATTCAAAAAAGATGAAAAACTCCTGACCATCATCGAATTCAAAGTTTTCACCTACGGGTTCGTTGTTTTCATTCAATCCTGCGGCGAATAGCATGCTTAATTGTTGCGCTTCAGGCTGTTTGACATTAAGTTCAATATTTTTGCTAATTTTACATCCAGAAAAAATAACAAAAAAACAAACAAAAAAGGGCAGGACGAGGCTGATACGTTTTATCATCTACGTTCTCCTTTGCGATTTATTTTAAAATAATGTTAACAAATATTTAACTAAAAGCCAATAAAACGTCTCGTGAATTTTAATAAAGTATACAGAATCGTAAGTATCGTACCAGAATTATGATATAAACTTCATTTAACCATGGCTTTTTGACGAAGGTCTTGAGGCATTTTTTCAATCGCATAACGTAATGCAGTACGTGGCATGGTCTTTTTGTTTTTTTGAACAAATTGAAAGACTTCTTCCTGGTGGGTTCGACTGGCTTCTTTTAGCATCCATCCATAGCCTTTTTGTACCATATCTTCTGGATCATGGAGCAGTATTTGCGCGATATCAAAGATGTCTGCAAGGAACCTTCCTTTTCTGGCAGGAACTACCAGACTTACCGCAGAAGCCCTTTTTACCCAGCGATTAAAAGAATTGGTCCAGGTTTTGAGGTCACCAATCTTGTCGGGGTACATTTCAATTAGCGTTCCGATGGTATGATTGCATAGAGTATCACAGCTTGCCCAGTTGCTGATATAGTTGTTAACCCAGTGCTCGAAAATACTGAAATCCTGAGGTGTATATTCTTTATGGAGCTGGTAGGACCAATTACAAGCGATGAAGGACTCTTCCAACATGGAGGATTGCCAAAGTTTTTCACAGAGGGAAAATACTTGGTTTTTTTCACTGCTGGGAAGGAGTTTGAAGTACTTTTTGGCTATTTGACCTACGAGTGCAGTTTTGACTCCATATAGTTGCACTTGCTCTTTAAAAAAGCGCTGTCCAGATATTATTGTCTTTTCGTCTGAGTTTTCAAGGAGCTCCTGGCGGATCTTTGCTAATATTTCCATTTGTAATAATCGCTGTTTTGGGCTTAATCAACAATAAAAGTGACCTTGGCGTTGACGCGATATTTGACTATATTGTTGTCTTTGACTACCGCTTGAAAGGACTCGATATAGACGCTCTGAATGTGTTTGATAGTTTTTGAAACTTCTTTAACAGCGTCTTTTGTCGCTTCTTCCCAGCTAACTTCTGATTCAGCTAAAACTTCAATGACTTTTGCTACTGACATAATTTTAACCTCCAGCATTATTTTGCTTTTAATTCTAACGAGAAAACTCATAAATACTATAATTATCTTTTCATTTTACAACAAACAAGATCCGTTCCCATTTGTTACATTTGTTACATTTGTTTTTGCTATGATATAATTAGATATACAAGAAGTTTTAAAGTTAAGGGTGGAAGCATGAAGGTTGTTGAAACGATAGAGAAAAGGAAGTCGGTGAGAACTTATGTTCCTACTGAGCTTTCTTCGCAAACTCTGATACCACTGAGAAAGATTGCATCTGAGCTTAAGGGTCCTTTTGAGACTCCGTTCCACTTTGAATTATTTAAAGCACAAAGCAAGCTAATGGATACCAATGAAGGTTTGAAGCTAGGTACCTATGGTGTTATTCGAGGTGCAAATCATTATATTGCAGGCATAGTGGAGCAAGGTGAACATGATTTAGAGCAATTGGGTTATGTGATGGAGCACTTGATTCTGCATGCTACCGACATGAATCTTGGAACATGCTGGTTGGGTGGAACTTTTAGCAAAAAAACCCTTGGAATCCAATTGCGCTTGAAAGAAAATGAGTTGATGCCAGCAATTACTCCTGTGGGCTATAAGGCAGACAATGAAAGCTTACTCAGCATGGCAATGAAATGGAGCGCTAAATCAGCCATACGAAAAGACTGGTCTGAGCTTTTTTTTAATGATGTGTCCTTGAATCCATTTAATCAATTGGAAACAGGTGCCTACGACTTAGCTCTTGAAATGGTTCGCTTGGCTCCTTCTGCTTCCAACAAACAACCCTGGCGAATAGTCAAAGACGGTAGAAACTTTCATTTCTTTATGCAGGAAAACAAGATGACCACAAAGGTCATGGGTTTTCCACTTCAACGGGTGGATATGGGTATTGCGATGTGTCATTTTGAACTGAGTACCAGGGAGCTACAACTTGAGGGAAAATGGAAAGTATTAGAACCTATACCTTTCCTGACCAGACAACCCAGTTGGCAATACATTGTTAGCTGGCAATATTGAGTAAAAGTTGCTCTTGGATTTGAAAGGGGTCATGGATGAAAGCTTTCGTGAGTGTTTTACTATGTTTGATAGCAGGAATGATGATCCTATTAACTGGAGGCTGCGTTAAGCAGCTTGGAGAGCCCTTAAGTCTTTGGAACGATGCCAATGAGCATATGAAGAGTTTTGCTGTTTTCCAGACTTCTGACCCTGAGTTTGCGCGAACACAGTATGCTACTGCCTTTCAAATAGTGGAGACTTTACTAAGCAAGCATCCCGATTCTCCCATCGTACTTCAACTTAACGCTAAGCAGCGCAAGATCCACCTATGGACCCTAGAGGAGTTTTTGTTTATGGAAAAAAAGTGGCTTAAGTCTCTGGATAAGTAGCATCCAAGTCCATAACACAAAAAGCTCTTATAGCACAAGGGGACGGTTCTTTTGTGTTCTTGTCAAGAACACAAAAGAACCGTCCCCTTGTGCTACTTGTGCTATTTCTATAGTTGTTATTTCTGAGGGGGTTTTAATCTAAATTTTCGTCGCTGTCGTATACTCCTCTAGGAAGATAATGAGTGTGGAGCAATTCATGGGACAAATGGCTATTTGGGGTGCCTAAAAACTTTTGATACAAATCATCAACAGCCGGGTTTTCATGGGATTTTCTAATGGGTAAACGACGATCTTCTTCGTAGATTCCTTTTAAACGTGCTTCTAAAATCTCTTTATTTCGAGGATAGGGTTGACCTCTACCTCCAAGACAGCCTCCTGAGCAGGTCATAATTTCTATAAAATGGTAGGGTGAAGTTCCTTGATCGACTTGTTCGAGGAGGACTCTTGCATTACCTAGACCACTGGCAATGGCCACTTTTAAGGTAAGTCCCTGAATGTCAATGGAAGCTTCTTTAATGCCTTTAAATCCTCTGACTTCTTCAAAATCGATGTTAGTTAACTTTTCTTTGGTTAAAACTTCATAGGCTGTGCGAAGGGCAGCTTCCATGACTCCTCCACTAGCTCCAAAGATGGTTGCTGCACCAGTTGAAAGCCCCAAAGGAGTATCAAAATTTTCATCTTCTAAATCGGGTAAATGTATCCCAGCTTCTTTCATCATTCGCGCTACTTCACGAGTGGTTAATACATGATCGACGTCTGGAAAATTATCCTCTGGCTTATAGTGTTTTTTATCATTCCAGTATTTAAAAGCACTATTCATTTCAGGTCGCTTAGCTTCATACTTTTTAGCCACACAAGGCATGACTGATACTACCACGAGATTTTTTGGATCAATCTCCAATAACTCAGCATAATAGGTTTTAGCAACACTACCAAACATTTGCTGGGGGGATTTACAGGTGGATAGATGATTCAATACCTTAGGAAAAAAATGTTCCGCAAATTTTATCCATCCTGGCGAACAAGAGGTCACTAAAGGTAAAGCTACGGCTTCTGGATGAATTGCTTTGCTTTGCTCGAGTGCTTTTTTAATTCTTCCAATTAATTCAAAACCCTCTTCCATGATGGTTAAATCAGCCGTAAATTGAGTATCAAATACTTTGTTAAAACCAAGTTTGCGCAGGGCTGCAGTCATTTTTCCTGTTACGAGGGATCCGAACGGCATTCCAAAGCTTTCTCCTATAGCAACACGAACTGCAGGTGCAGCTTGAACTAGCACAACTTTTTTGGGATCTGCCAACGCTTTCCAAACTTCATCCACTTCTGACTTTTCTGTTAAAGCTCCCGTGGGACAAACCATTAAGCATTGACCGCAATTTATGCAATGCGCATCTCCTAAACCTTGATCCATAAAAGTTGCTACTCGACTGTTGATGCCTCTTCCTGCAACCTGAATAACATTGACCGTTTGTATGCTATCACAGACTTCGATGCAACGTCTGCACAAAATACATTTACTACTATCTCGCACGATACTTGGAGAAGTCGAATCCAGAATGCAACTCATTTGTGCTGTTTCTTCAAATCGGATTTTATCAATACCAAGGTCATAAGAGAGTTTTCGCAGATCGCAACTTTCATTTTTATCACAAGACAGACAATCTTTGGGGTGATTGGACAGAAGCAACTCTACGATGACTTTTCGGGCTTCACGAACTCTCGGGCTATGAGTTTGAATCTCCATGCCTTCATAAACTTGAGTGATGCATGCTCGTTGAAGAGTTCTCGCTTTTGCGACTTCGACTACACATACTCCACATGATCCGTTACCGTTTATTTCTTCTAGATAACATAAGGTTGGAATATGGATCTTAGCAAGTTTGCATGCTTCTAAAATGGTAATGTCTTTAGAGACCGAGTAAGAATTACCATTAATTTGAATTGAAATAGTCTCGTTGATCATGTTTTTTCTCCTTGATAGGTTATTTTTTAGAAATTAACACTAATTTACTAAGTAAAAGAAGGAATAGCATTCCGCCACAAACTGCGGTGATCAGTTGCGGGAAAATCATCATTTGAGCTATTTTTGGAGCCAAATTACCGATGATTCGCACGGCTGAGGATAACGTAAGGAATTTTAGTATCGATGCTAAGGCAATACCAGATATCACACTTAAAGGTTTGTTATTTTTTTTAAAAAACAACCAGAAAATTAAAACATAGAGACTGTTGCCTAACATAATGAACGGTATCAAGGGCAACAATGGCTGAGGTAGAATGCCAAACATAAAAGCAAGCCACGGGCTAATGAATGCAATCATCAATGCACCATAGGGATTGATGACAATTAGTGAAGTCAGAAGCAAGGCATTGACCATAGTACCTGTAAATAACTGAGGTAAGCGAAAATATTGTATTACCATCAATAAAGAAAGCATGACGGCACTGCGTGTTAAGGTTATAAGCATATTACCTGTATCAACTTTTTTCATAATTCCTCCTTCTTTTTTTTGATCTGAAAGCATAGCTCTAGATCACAGCATTTCAAACTTAGGGGTAAAATCTTTTTACCCTCAGTATTATATTTTAAAACCCCCCTTATTACAAATTTATCGGTTATTTAACCGAATAATAAATAGAATAATTTAGTTCAAAAATATATAATTGACATATGCCCATAATGGGTTAAAATATAATTAAATAATGGACATATGCCCATAAACTTAAGGAGGTTTTATTATGCCTAGAAGAGATGCAACAGGACCAGTAGGTTTAGGATCCCGTACTGGAAGAGGATTAGGTAATTGTGCTAATAGCAATCAGAGTAATTTAGGAAATACTAGTCGTATGTTGGGTAATCGAAATTTTTTTGGTAGAGGTTTTGGAAATTTTTGTAGAGGAGGCTTTTGGCGTTTCACTCCTCCGCAGCAAGAACAGCTCTCATTAGACAATAAAATTTCTGAATTAGAGCAAGAAATTTCAAAAGTGAAGCTTGAATTAAATCGTAAATCAGAAGATTAGAGGATCCCAGTAATGTCCAGACCTAGAAAATGGCGAATGGTTTGTGATATGCCTTCCAGTAAATGGTTTGGTCCCTTGAATAGGGATTCTTTAAAGCCTGAGCTTTGCATGAGCATAGAAGAGTATGAATGTATCCGACTAATCGACCTGGAGAAGCTAACCCAGGAAGAAACTGCCCAAAGAATGCAAGTAGCCAGAACTACCGTGCAAAGGATTTATGAACAAGCTCGTATGAAAGTAGCAAAGAGTCTGGTGGAAGGTTTTATGCTCAAAATTGAGGGCGGAGACTACGAACTTTGCGATGGAAAGCAGTTATTAACTCACTGTGGCTCCTGTCATCGTATGGGTCATGGGCATTCTCAAGACTAAGGAGGATTGCATGCCAACAGACCTGTATAAGGAACATTTTTTACATCCCCAAAATGCTTACTATATCCCAGATCCCGATGGAGTAGGTAGTTCGGGAGATCCCGAATGTGGTGATTCTGTAACTATGTATATTAAAATCCGTGAGGATAGGATTGAAGAAATCAGCTATCTAGTTTTTGGTTGCAGTGGAGCTATTGCTGTCTCAAGTATGATCTCTGTGCTTGCTAAGGGTCGAAGTCTGAGCGAAGCCTCATCCATCACAGAAGAAGATGTCATTAAGGCATTTGATGTTTTTCCTCAAGAAAAAAATCATTGCTCGATGATCGCTGTGAAGGCTTTACAAAGTGCTATATTGAACTATTATGCCACTGCTCGGTTAAGAGCTAAGAGTACCTGTTGAATAACTTCTACGGTTGCTGAATGATTGATATCTTCCCCGTAGCTTCCATCAGAATTTACTTTCCCAGGATCCTGAAGTTTGGGTAGGTGAAAATGACCGCTAGCTTTGATGGGTTTGATGCCAGTTAATATTGCTTGCTCTTCTCGCCATAATTCTCTTAATCGAGCTACCCTATAAAAGATCTCGTTGGATAAATAATTACCCCCAGGAGCGTTGAAGATTAGTCTATCCGGAGTTGGAGGCAGTCCATGCTCCATGGGGCTGCAGGGACTGGATTGGTAGGAATCGTTCATTGTTAGGGGAGTTTCTATCATTTTTAACGGAAGGCTGGTGGCGATCCAGGAACGACTTGAGTGGATGCAGGGAGAATTTTCTATTCGTCTATGTCCCAAGTTGTCGATTTGTCCCCCTCGGAGTATGCATGCAAATTGTTCGATATCATAGCGTTGAGGACGACCCTGACTGAGGGTAATGAGCAGATCTACTTTGTCTATCCATGGTCCGATGTATCTTTCGACCACGCCTTCACCTATCCCAGAATCTGTCGCTGAAGAACTATCGAAATCGCTGTAACGAACAGGGAAAATCATCGACTGGATGAAGCCCTTGTGATTAGGAGTGTACGTGTTGTGTAAGGCCAACGCAACACAACCGGAGGGGTTGCTTTGACGATGATTATGTTTTCCAGGATAGTCTCTGCTATTTAGTAGGAAAGGGTCAAAGCCGGTGATAAGGATTTTTTTGCAGTCTTCCGGAGCGGGAGAAAAGTCGATGCCGGTATAATTGCGCGATCCTTCTTCAAAGATGTGAAGCAGATTATCAAGCGAGAAACCAGGCACACCTTTGCTTGCATAAGTTTTAAGAAGGGACATGAATTTTAGCCTGGACCAGTATAGTGGGCGATCATCGGGACTATTAAGAGTGCGATCCACTTCTAATGTGCTTGCATTAAAGAAATCCTGAGCACTATTTTTTAACCAACTTTCAAATTCAATCGGATCGTTTTCGTGGGATAAGCGTGCTTCAAGTAGAGTCGTATACGCTTGAAGCAATAAGGGAGAGTGATAGGAGAAGTAATCCTGCACTGTAGAGTTTTTGTTCCAAGCTAGGCGGCCAAGTTGTTCTTCATAAGACAGAATGGCATCTTGCTTGCTTTTTTCATTGCTTAGTTCCATACTTCACCTCCATAGATATCATTATATGCAGTATTTTTTGTTAACACAGATCGCACGAGAGCACAAGTACCACAAAAACAGCACAAGGGGACGGTTCTTTTGTGCTGTAAATTTTTTATTTACCTGTTACTTTTATAGACACACCACAATAATAGTTATAATAATAGTATAAGCTAATCATTGCTTTAGAGGAGAGTCTTTATGAATATTCGCAGAGTGCTCATTGGGATTCTTTGTGCTGTATTATTGCCCTGGGGGGGCTTTAATCCCAAAGCTCTTGCCATAACTGCTTGTGATGTTGTCGTCACACCGAATATTCCGGGTGCTCAAGCGGAGTTTGTTTTTTACTTTTCCATTGAAAAGAAAGTTGAAGTTTATGACTGGATTTGCTTGCAATTTCCAAAAGATATCATTTTTCCAGAGCTAGAAGAGTTTGATGATTCAATTGAAATGAGATTTGACCATTATAAAAAAACTATTACTTTTATGTCACATATTGCTTTGGACCCTAGTATTGAGGGTTATCGAGATATTCGAATAACTTTGCCACGGTCGTTAGGTATCAAAAACCCTCCCACTTCTGGTGCCTATTATTTTGGAATCTCCACTAAAACCGAACCAAAAATGAAAAAATCAAATGAAGTGGTGATTAGTCGCAACCCTACTTCGATCTTGGAATGTGACATGTCGGTGGGGTCTTCTGTTGTTCATATTAAAGAAGTGTCCAAGCCTTATAAAAGAAAATACGCTATTCATCCACCCTTACTTAAAAAAAACTTGAATTTACTATCAGCTTCGTACGTTCCTGTGGAGCATTTCGGTACTTATTTTGATATGGCTTTTTTCCAAAACCTTTCTCCTGTGACTAATGAAATCGTTTATACTTGGATAAATCGTTCCAAGCAGCGTCTGGAATTTCGTATGAATTCGGAAGGAGTTTCGCCCCCATTTGTAGATGGAGTTGAACAAAAGTGGATGAATCCTCCTTTTATATTTAGTCAAACTTCGAAGGTCTTATATGTAGATATCCACAGCATGATGAAGCTTTTTGCTTATACTTTGCATGACTATGAGCAGAATGAGTATTTTTCCTATCGCGACCCCTTTGGTTTGGAATATCTATTTAATAGAAATAACTTAATCCTTGAAGTGAGTAGAATTAGCCCCCAATATGTGTACGACTATCACTTGTTGTCACCTGCACAAGCCATCGATGGAGACCTGCATATTGATTTAAACTTTTTTATCTTCCATTTATGGAGCATGATGGAGATAACAGAGACCAAGATAAAATCAAGCGATGGAGAAGAAACAGAGCTCATATATTCTGGGAAAGATGAAAACAATAATCTGTGGAAGGTAAATTTTACTTATCTTTCAACGAATAATCAGCTTACATTAACGCATGTAAAAATCTACTTAAATAATCATGAAATTGACGTACCCAAGCTAATCCTTCCCTGCAGGGAGGTGATAGGTCCGAAAATAGATCAGACCCAGGTTTTAGTATCTCTGAAGACTATTATCACTTTTATGGGAGCTCAGTATACTACTCGAAGAACTTCTCCAGAAGTATCGGTTACTTTTTTCTCCAAGAATTATTCCCCGTTGCTTTCCAAAGAATCATCAAAAACTACTGGAGAATGGGAACTTGAGTTTATTGTAAATTCTTTTGAAACTAACCAAAAAAATATTTTAAACATCAATGAATTACTCAAAAAAGAAGATGTGAAGGGGGTTGTGCTACATTTTTGGGCAAGCTGGCAGGGAGACTGGTCAGAAAATTTATTGAGCATGCAAAAACTCTTTAACGATTACGAAGATAAAGGTTTAAAGGTCTTGTTGGTTTCTATAGATCATAAGCATGAAGCTGTTTTTAGGATGATTAGAGAAGATATCCAAAAATTAAAGCTTACCTGCCCAGTTCTTTCTGATCATGAGTCTAAAGTAAAACAACTAAATGGAGTTGGTCCTATTCCAGCCACTCTGTTGCTCGATAAAGAAGGCAAGATCAGATATGAAGAGCACGCTCAAAAAAGCCAGGTAAATCTATTGCACAGCATTCCACCAGATGTTTCGATGTTGCGTAATGCTATCGATTACTTGCTCGATATTTACATGGACTAAGTTGAAAACAGCTCTTTACGAAACTTAGCTTGAAACTTTTTCGAAACACAAACTTAGTTATGATTGCACCTATGGATTTTTCTTTTCAACAGAGTATCATATCAGAGTTATTTTAAGTGAATAAGGAGTTTTTTTTAATGAAGAAACAATGGGTGAAAGAAATACTGGAATTTTTAACAAGCATTCTAATTGCCATCCTCATAACTTTTTTAGCACCTCTTTACCTTTTCCAACCCTACAAGGTTGAAATGGGTTCTATGTTACCTACCTTGCATAATAACGATAGGATTATGATCAACAAAATCACTTACCGATTTGCACGACCCCAGCGAGGAGATATCGTTGTTTTTAATCCACCCAACAAAACTGAAGATATTCATTACATAAAACGAATTGTGGGGCTACCTGGTGAATCGATACAAGTTAAAAATGGTAAAGTCTACATCAATCAAATTGAACTCATTGAGCCATATCTTTCCAAAACTGACACCCCTGGTTTTGTGGGTCCTGTGCTTCTTAAGGAGGATGAATACTTTGTAATGGGAGATCATCGTAACAATAGCATGGATAGTAGAGATTTTGGAGCTATCACTCGAGACAAAATACAGGGAAAAACCATGTGCTTACTTTGGCCTATGAAAGACTTTCACGTATTTAGCCACGAACAATACGACCTAGAAAAATAACCCTCCTTTGCAACAATGAGATACACCAAAAACAGCACAAGGGGACGGTTCTTTTGTGCTGCATTAGTCTTTAATGTTTCTTAATACTCCAAAACTAATCCCGGTTAATCTTTCGATTTGCCTTAATGATAAGCCCTTTTTTTTCATTGTTTGTACTACAACATTCCGTTTGTTTAGTTCAAAAGACTGTATATCTGCAGGGGTATCTACTTTAGCGGTAGTTTTTATCATTTCTATAGCGTCTGAATCTTTTAATCTTGCTCCCTCGGTGTAGTCCATACAGAGCTCTTCAGTTTGTTCATGGACAAATTTCACCCATAGTTTTTTAGCTTCTTTAGGATCCGAGGAAAAGAAATTCAATATAAAATCAGTGTTACACAAGACAGGTTTATGAGAATATTCCCGATAACTGCTCCAAGGATATTCTTGTATTTTTTTTACTATTCCTGCCTTGATTGGATTTTGATGAATATACCTTAGTACAGTTAACAGATAGCTATCCGTTTCAACTGCTTCACTTTTGTAACGATCCTGAAACAAATGCCCAACCCGGTTGTACTTCCAGTTATACCATGACACATAACTTGATCCGATTCGCCGAAAAGAAATGCCCAAGTCTTCGTGACCCTCTTTTAGCAATAAATGAATATGATTACTCATCAGACAATAGGCGTAGATTTCATATTTACTTTTTACCTGGTAGGTGCTTAGTTTTTCTAGAAAAAAGAAGTAATCCTCTTCGTCTTCAAAAATTCTTTGCTTATTGATTCCCCGAAATATCACATGATAGATTCCGGTACTACTTTTCTTCCTTGCACTTCTTGGCATAAAGTCCTCCTAAATACTTTGTCAATATTACCAAAATATTATAGCACAAAAGAACCGTCCCCATGTGTCATGTGTATTTTGAAAGCAACAGACAGCACAGAGGGACGGTTCTTTTGTGTCAAAAAAAACTGCAGGTAAAAACACCTTAGATATGCAAAGAAAATGCATTTAAGAGCATGAATTTGAACATCATGGTATCCATACCCAGCAAAAATGGGCTTAAATAGGATTTGATGGACTTGAAATAAGTTTAATATCTGATATTTAGTAGAAACAAAAAAATAATAGCACAAAAGAACCGTCCCCTTGTGCTCCTTGTGCTCTTTTTGTGCTTCATGTATTCTATGTCCGTAAAGTGTACATTACGGACATAGAAAGTATACCATGCATGAATTTTTATCGAGAGTAAGTGATTATAGAACACAAAAGAACCGTCCCCTTGTGCTATGTGTTAGGGCATAAATAGGGATAGGAATAAGTTGACAGCTACTCCAATTACTAAGGCAAAACTAATATCAAAAAATGTAATAGCCAAAGAATTTTTCCAACCCAATTCTTTGATTAAGGCTGAAAGGGTCGCTACACATGGAAAATAAAACATCATAATTATCGAATACACGATCATTTGCCTTGGGCTTAGAGCTCCAGCAATACTTCCCGTTGGACTGAATGTTTGTAGCATAATCAGTCCCAATTCTTTTCTTAAAATACCAAATATTAAAGGTATTACAGTAAACGAAGGCAAGCCCCACAAAAAATTAAAAACACTTGCAAATACTAATTCAATGCGGTTGATAAATGCACCATTCTTAATCAATTCAAAAATGATATGTCCTACCAGTATGATAGGAACTACAAATACAAAGAAGTCTTTGAGTCTGAACCAGGTGCTTTTTATAATATTACGAGCACTTGGCCATCGCAAAGTTGGTACTTCGATGATCAATCCAGGGGCTGTACTTTTCAAAAAACGGGTAGATAAGCGACCAATTAAAATAAGGATCAACATATTTAATGCATACACGAGCAAAACCCATTGAAAACCAATAAAAACCCCAATCAGCCCCATAATGATGATGGTACGAGCAGAGCATGGTACTAAGGTAGATAAAAGGCAGGTAACCAAACGCTCTTTACGATCTTCGATGATTCGAGTTCCTAAAATGGACGTAACGGTGCAGCCATATCCCAAAAAGAGGGGAAGGAACGCTTTTCCATGGAGACCTGCAAGATGCATTACTGAATCAGTCAACACCGCCATTCGAGCTATATAGCCCGAATCTTCAAAGAAACTCAAGAGAAGATAGAATGGAAGGATATAGGGCAATACTACTTCGATTGCTGAAATAATCCCAACAATCCCATAGGACCAAAGCTCTGAAGCAAAAGGAAGGGAAGAGGATAGGATTAGGCTCTCCAGAATTTCAACTCCGACTTCAAGCCATGACGCAATAAAATTACCAAGATAGAATATAGAGCTAAAGATGAAGAGTAAAAATACAGTTAAAGCGATATATCCAGTAAATGGAGAGAGCAAGAACATATCGAAAAGAATTCGCCCTCTGTTTTTGGAACTCTTAATCTGAGTGTTATCTCGGGCCATGTGCTCTGCTTTGCTGTAGCGTTCGGAGGAAAGAACGTATTCGATTGACTCACTGTGGAGATCTTCGATTGCTTTTCGAGAAATATCTAAATGCGTTTGAGTGGCAAGATCAAGCACTACATGTGCATGTTCTTTGTATTCTAAGAGTCGTATTGCATAAAAGCGTGAAGATGTTTTGAGATTTATTGGCTTTAGAGTTTCAGAGATTTCCTGTATTCTTTTTTCTATTTCTTCACCAAAAAAAACGGGCTGAACTGGGTTCCCTTTTTGGATTTGATTAAGCGAAGTTTTTATTAACTCGTCAAGACCTTTTCCATGGATAGCAACGGTAGGAACCACAGGTATGCCTAAGGTAGATGCGAGTTTGTCAATATCAATGCTAATGCCCTCCTGCTGAGCAAAATCAATTTGATTGAGACAAAGCACCATGGGGATTTCCATTTCCATGAGCAAAATGGTAAGGTATAAATTTCTTTCGAGATGGGCAGCATCAACTACATTTATTACCAAATCTGGTTTTTTTTCGAGGATAAAGATTTCGGTAACTTCTTCTTCGGGAGAACATGAAGAAAGTGAGTAAATGCCTGGAAGGTCAATAATGCGAAGATCAATGCCCTGATGTAAAAGATGACCCTCTTTTATTTCGACAGTTTTGCCGGGCCAGTTGCCAATGGTTTGGTGTAAACCTGTAAGTTGGTTGAAAAGGGCACTTTTGCCTACATTGGCATTTCCTGCTAGCGCAATTACAAAGCTTTGTTTGGCGTTGTTTCTATCCATATTTTTTGAGCTACTCCCCTACCAAGCGCTAAACAAGTAGATCTGACTGAAATCATAATAGGACCCTTGCCATAATTTTGGGTAACTTCAATTTCGGAGCCAATAGTTAGGCCAAGACAGAGAAGACGACTTATCTGCATGGTGCACATATCGAAGCCAGAAATTTTTCCTTTTAATCCTTTTTCCAACTTATCTAGCGTGATTTTCATTAAAATTATCCTTTAAGTTAATTAAACTTAACTTTTATAATATACCAAATATAAGTGAAGTCAATAGCTGGATTTATGCGTTTAAGGTCTTATGCCATATATTCATGCTCTCGATTTGACCATGAATATTGGTATTATTGGTTAGGGTACCTCCGTAGCTGTAGCCAGCTTTGGAAAAAATAGTATTGATCCCATAGGAATAGGCTCTTGCGATAGTATAGATCGTCTGGAAATGATAGTTAAGTTTGGCATACTTTTCCATTTCATGTAGCAAAAAACCTGCTAGACCTTTTCCACGGTAGGGTGGCAAGGTAGCAAAATCAGTCATTTCTGCAGTAGGAGTATGAGAACTTTTTTCGATAGATGATAGGGCTATGAGATCATTTTTATAAAAAATACCGAAGTAATCTACCTCTTCTTCCATAGTTTGAAGTAAATAATCTTGATCAAAAATCGGAAAAGGATAACTCGGGAAAACCGAGCGATAAAGGCTGGCCATTTTTTTTGCATCCATTTTTTGCATCAGTCTGAAGCCATAGCTATTGTTGATTTCAAGGGAATGGCTTTGATTGGTTTTGCTTTTTGCAGTACTCAAAATACTCGATAGTAATTCTTGCCTAGGTTCATTTTTTCGTTTTGGATCATTGAAATAAGATGCCATAAAATAGCATGCACCTTTGTTGTGATAAAAGTTGGGTATAGAAGCTTCAATTCTATACCCCTGCTTTTTAAAAATATCTTTGCAGTCTTGTGGAATTTTACCTATGACTTTACTTAGCATAAGCTTGTGTACTTTCGAATTTATCCACTCTAACGTACTTTTTACATCATCTTTTTCTACATGAAGCAGGTAAACTCTTTTGTTGTAGTTGCCATACTGTATAAGAGAATTGCCAATGGATAGAACTTTGTCAGGATCAACAACACTCATCATCTCTCCTTTTTAAGCGCTCACTGTCCATGGGAGAAATGGTAATCGTTTCATACTGATCAGATAGGAGTTTTTCTATGCCAACAAGCTTTTCTTCACTGCGATCATCCATCGAAATATTGATGCATTCTGAGCATTGAGAGTCGCAATCTCTGCTTTGATAATGATCGGGCTCCTGGTATGTGGTAATGAGTCCTTCATAGTTTCTGAGAATAACCTTGTGATCAGACCAGGAGATGATGTAGTGTGGCATAACGGGAATCTTGCCACCACCCCCAGGAGCATCTATGACAAAGGTCGGAATACATAAACCACTCGTATGACCCACCATACACTCCATGATTTCGATGCCTTTACCAACGGGTGTTCTAAAGTGTGAGAGCCCTGGAGAAAGATCACATTGGTAGAGATAGTAGGGACGTACTCGTTGCTTTACAAGCTCGTGGGAAAGAGATTTGATGATCGAAGGACAATCGTTAATTCCAGCAAGTAAGACTGATTGGTTTCCTAATGGAATCCCAGCATCAGCTAATTTTGAAAGGGCTTTCTTTGAGGCTTTGGTCAACTCTCTGGGGTGATTGTATTGTGTGTTGATCCAAAGAGGATGGTACTTTTTAAGCATGGCAGTAAGCTCGTTTGTAATTCTGTAAGGTAGAACAACTGGCATTCTGGTGCCTATTCGAATGATTTCCACATGGGGTATTGTTCTAAGCTCGATAAGAATAGCTTCCAATTGGTGGTCTTCAAGCATTAAGGGGTCTCCACCAGAGAGTAAAACATCTCGTATTTCACTATGATCGCGAATATAGCCAATAGCCTGACGAATAAGCTCACTATTGATGCCTTGATCTGTATCGCCAACTCTACGCTTTCTGGTGCAATGTCTGCAGTACATGGCACAATTGTTGCTAACTAGAAGAAGGACTCTATCTGGATAACGATGCGTGATACAGGGAATAGGACTGTCAGCTTCCTCGTGGAGTGGGTCGTCCATTTCGAAGCTTTCAATGCTCAATTCCTGGCTGGAAGGGAAGCATTGCATAAATACTGGATCATTAAATGGCTTATCGGTATCAATCAAAGAAGCGTAATAAGGAGTGATACTCATAGGAAAAAGTGATAAAGTTTTTTCAAGTTCCTGTCTTTGGACTTGATTAAAAGTTATGCCAGTAATTTTCTCAAACGGAATAATGTGATGTATCGAATGTCGTAAATGCCATTTCCAGTCCTTCCATTGGGCATCAGGAACATTGGAATTGCCGTTAGATGCAATTGATAAGTCTTGGTTCATTTAAAAAACTCCTTTGGTCAAATTATGTTAAGTGTACATTTATTATTATATCTGGAAATTAGCATTCATCAAGCTTTAGATGAAATAAACCTAATAATACGTATTAAGCACTATGATTTATTGACAAGAATATAAGACATAAATACGTCTTATATTCGCAAACTTAATTCTTGCTGTAGGAAAAATATAGCTTTAATTTGGTTAATTTAGCTTTTTTTTTACAATTAATATATGAAACATATTTACTGCTTATTTAATTTTGTTATTGTGCTAAGTTTATCTCTGCTACTTACACTGAGTTCATGCACTGTTGTTCGCCCTAATACCCTAATATACGATTATTTTTATTTTAGTCATCAATCTATTTTTTTACATAAAGACAAAAAACAACTCAGCTCAATGCTCCTTAGTATCCCTCAGGCATATAAGGTCCAGGATGTTCAATTGAGTTCAAGTAAAGAATATTTTGCCTTCAGTGCCATTCAGGACGAACAGTATGTTTTATTCATAGCTAAAGCAGATGGGAGCGATATGAAACGCATCCATAGCGCACCCTATATTAATTTCAAATGGTCACCCACTAAAGACCAATTAGCCTTCATCGAACGTAACCAAAGCAGTTCCTTGTTTTTTCTTACTAAACATGAAATCGATCAGGCAGTTTTAATTGCAGAGGCAGAAGCTTTCTCCTGGTCTCCTCATGGGCTTTATTTGTGCCTCATGAAAAAAGAAACCACTTCTCATTCTCTGCACTTGATTAGAAATGATGGCACCGGATTAAGGTTTGTAGTTAAGGGACAGTTTATCGATTGGAATGAAGATGGTCAGTTTTTTTATGTTGCCCAACATAGCTCTCCTTCAAGCAAACTGTTTGTATTTAGTTATGATGCCAACCTTCACGAAGAAATAGTCTATGAAACTTTCAGCGATGTTAAACTCCGAAATAGCTCCGAACAAAAGAGCACACAGTTTAGCTTTACTATTGACCAAAAAAAGCAATTTGAGCATTATAATCCTCACAACAAAAATCGAGAAATAGTTGAAAAACCAGGTGTTATAGATTTTGTTAACGGAAAATCTGAAGCTTCCTCTTGGGAAGTTTTTATTCGTCAACTAGAAGATCGTCAAGAACTTGTTTTCAACCATGGTAATGAAGATCAAGTAATAAGCCAGGGAGAACATATCTATTTTAATAGTTTTTCTCCTGATGAATTACGCATTATTGCTATAGTTCAAAATGGAAAGCAAAAAAGCGTTCAGGTAATCGACAGTACCAACAATACCTGGGATTTTATCGCTTCAGGTGAAAGCATTGGAAATATCATATGGCATAAGGATGCTTCACGTTTGGCAATTAACATCGACCAAAAAACTCTTTTAATTGTTTTTGATCAAAATTTAATGGTGACTACACTCGATGATACCAGGTTTTTAGACTGGAAAACATCAGGGTCTTCCATTAAGTAAGTTATTATGTTCTTATCCTGATGACGGAGGATTGGTAAATTTATGAAAATGATTGACGGCGCTATCAGTGAATTAGATGGTATGGTTTTCGGTCAGTCCTTGCATACTGGTTGTGTATGGATGATGGAACGAGAAAAACAACTGGACGATATCAATGTATTTCCTGTTCCAGATAGCGACACAGGCATCAATATGTCTGCTACCATGAGGATGGTGAAAACGAATCTCGAAGATATGTCTGAACTATCTATATCGACTGTAGCAGAGGCTGTTGCTGAGTCTGCTCTTATGGAATCAAGAGGTAATTCTGGAGCCATCCTGTCGCAGTTTTTTCAAGGTTTTTCCGAAGCTATCTCTGGAAAAAATACTATCGATACCATCACCTTCGCAAAAGCCGCAGCTGAGGCTTCTCATCAAGCTTATCAAGCTGTTTCCAACCCTAAAGAAGGCACTATACTGACCGTTATGCGTGAGTGGTCGCAGTATCTTATTGATACTTCTCCATCCATTCCCTATTTTTCCTTACTTGTTCCTCGAAGTTTACAATTTGCTCAAAAAGTATTACAGAATACAAAAAAACAAATGGAAGTTCTAAGAAAAGCCGATGTTGTCGATGCTGGAGCCCAAGGTTTTGTTTATCTCCTTGAAGGTATTGTTGACTATATTCAAAAAGGCTATACCCAGCGAAATGTTTGGCGAGAATCTGAAATAGAATCTACCAAAACCATGGAAGAACAAAATAAAGGCAAAGTGTATCGTTATGCCATGGAATGTCTGCTTCTTGGATCACTACTTAAGCATGCCATGATTCGAGAAGAATTGGAAGCTATTTCCGGATCCATAGTCATTGCTGGATCAAAGCAAAAAATAAGACTTATTCTTCAAACGGATCGACCCGACCAGGTGGTACAAGCTTTGCGTAAGTTTGGAGAAATACAACAAGAAAAAATTGACGATTTGTATCAGCAAAATAGAGATATATACAAAGAAGAATCCACTTCAGTAGCTTTAGTTACGGATACTTCATGTGATTTGCCTGAGAGCATCATAGAAAAATACAACATTCACAAAGTTCCTTTTCGTTTACATATTGGCAAAGAAAGCTATCTGGATGAATTGACCATTCGTGATACGGAATTTTACAATATCCTCTTAAAGACAGGTGTTATGGCTAAAACATCACAACCTTCACAGGCAGACTTTTCTAGAACTTATGATTGGACGACCAAGTATTTCGAAAAAACGCTTTCTATTCATCTATCACGCGCACTTAGCGCCTGCGAACAAGCCGCCCGTCAAACGTCATTACGCTACCCTTCATCCAGTATCTATGTGCTCGATTCCACGAACGCATGTGTTGGTCTAGGTTTACTTGTACTTTATGCTGCAAAATTGATTGAGAAGCAAGTTTCGTGGGAAGAAATATGCCACAAAGTAGATCAAATGAAGTCTAAGCTCCATATCTATTTTATGGTTAACGATGTCAACTATTTAATCAAAGGGGGTCGTCTTTCTGCCAAGAAGGGAATGCTTGCAAAGATGTTAAACATTAAACCTATCTTGCATTTGAATGAACAGGGAGCGATTGAACCTTTCGATAAAGCTATTGGACTGAAACTTGCTAATCATAAGATGTTTTCTCACATTCAGTCAGCAGTAAAGGATGATAAAAAATATTGGATTAGTATTGCTTATACTAACAATAACACTCAAGCAGAATTTTATAAACAAAAACTTGCAGCTTCAGTGAAGCCCGATGAGTTGTTTATGTGCCAGGCATCTCCTACCATCGGAGCTCATACAGGACCCCATGTGATTGGAGTTGCTACGCTGGAGTTGGATTCTGACGATATAGTTCTACGATAAAAAAGAGGGGGAGCGATCTCCCCCTCTTTTAAAACTTACAAGATTCCTGCTTACTTTAACAAGTTTTCCAGGCGATGATTAACTTCATCCCAGTTGACTATTTTCCAGAAGGAATCCAAAAAGGTGGCCCGGTTATTTTTATAATCGATATAGTAAGCATGTTCAAAAACATCTACGACCATTAAAATACGAAACATAGGATAAACATGGATATTATGCTTTTCAACTTGCATTAGAATCGGACGTTGCGTTTGAAGGCAATAAGTTAAAGCAGCCCAACCGGAGCCTTCCACACTCATAGCAGTCTGCTGAAATAACTCTTTAAAGCGTTCAAAGGAGCCAAATTCAGCAATTATTTTTTCCATAATCAAGCCATCGGGACGTTCTTTTGCTTTGGATGGAGGAGTGATATTTCTCCAAAACAGGGAATGCATAAGATGTCCACCTATTTGGAAGGATAGATCTTTTAGGAGCGCCTTCAAGTCTAGTTTTTCGTTGTTTTTATGGGCTGCATCCATTTTTTCCAAGATGGCATTTGCACCATTAACATAAGCCATGTGATGTTTTTCATGGTGAATTTGCAGTTGTTCCTTTGAAAGAATAGGAACAAACTCATCATATTGATAAGGTAAACCTGGAAGCTGATACAATTTAGATTCGTTCATGTAAAACTCCTTTTGATTGTTATCATTTAATACTCTAATTTTAATAAGCTTGAAAGGTTAAAAGTTCAAAAAAACTAACAAAATACAAAGCATAAAAGAGAGCCAAGGCTCTCTTTTATGCTTTGTTAAGGAATGTTAAACGAAGAGATTAAAAAGATTTTTTAGGAAATTTATGGTTGTATGATACCAGGTCTTGGGAATTGCAGAAAGGGAACCAGGCATACCGCAATCACAATTGAACTCAACTTGAGCATACTCCGGACAGCAAGGGACTTTCACTTCTTTAGATTCCGGTTTAAAAGTACAGTTCTCGTTTCTAGGCACAACCGTATAAACCATATTGCATTTAAGTTCACATCCACTGTCAAATTGACCTGCTCGATTTGCTTGAAGAGTCATGATTGGTTTTTTGCCAGGCATCATTTCACCTTCGTAGATTTGCATACTGGTGCCTTGGATGCAGACCCGGGATGAAACACTAATAAGAATACGTCCTTTAGCCTCTTCGCATTCACACTTGAAATCCACCACATTGATATAGTCGCAACACATGCGCTCACTCATCGTAACAGAAGCAGATTCAGGGTAAAACTTACACTTTTCATTTTTGGGGATTATTTTGTAAGTACCAGGACAAGGAAGCTTGCAATCGGTATCAAAAATACCGGTATTGGGATTTACCCGACCAGTCCAGACTTCTCGATTATTAGCGTCTAAAATGTATACGATGGTACCTTCGGTGCAATTTTTAGGCATCTTGACTTGGATTCTTCCGTACTTTTGGGCTTGTTGGCATTCGCACTTGAACTCCACCACATTGATATAGTCGCAACACATACGTTCACTCATCGTTACAGTAGCGGTTTCGGGGAAGAATTTACACTTTTCATTTTTAGGTACGACACGATAAGTACCAGGACAGGGAAGCTTGCACCCAGTATCAAAAAATCCTAAATCTGGATTGTATCTGCCTTTCCAGGCTTCTCTACCCGAAGCATCATAAATTGTGACGATGGTACCCTCCAGGCATTCCTTGGGCATTTTGACCTGGATGCGTCCATATTTTTGCTCTTGTTCGCATTCGCACTTGAACTCCACCACATTGATATAGTCGCAACACATACGTTCACTCATCGTTACAGTAGCGGTTTCGGGGAAGAATTTACACTTTTCATTTTTAGGTACGACACGATAAGTACCTGGACAGGGAAGTTTACAATCGGTATCAAAAAAACCTAAATTTGGATTGAAGCGTCCAGACCATACTTCCTTGCCTGTTTGGTCGTATATATAAATCAAAGTCCCTTCAAGGCATTCTTTGGGCATCTTGACCTGAATGCGTCCATACTTTTGAGGCTGTTCGCACTCGCACTTGAATTCCACTATATTCGTGCGATCACAACACATATTTTCAGACATTTTAACTTCTTGAGACTCAGGGAAAAACTTGCATTTATCGTTGCTGGGTACTACCTTGTAGGTACCAGGACAGGGGAGGGTACATTGCGTATCAAACAGACCGGTTTGAGTATTGACTGTGCCTCTCCAAACGCGATTACCCTGAGCATCAAATACAGTAACCGTAGTATCCTTTATGCAATTTTCTGGCATCCTGACTTGAATGCGCCCTTTTTTATCGACTGATTCGCATTCACATTTAAAGTCTACTACATTAACCTTATCACAACAGTTATCTTTAGTCATGACTACTTCTCTGGATTCTGGATAGAATTTGCATTTGTCGTTATAAGGAACAACTTTGTAAGTTCCGGGGCATGGAAGTTTGCAATCTGTATCAAATACGCCATCACTATTTACTTTTCCAGACCATACCTGAGTACCATTTTGGTTGTAAATGTTAACAATGGTGCTATCAAGACATTCCTGGGGCATCTTAACGATGATGCGACCGCGTTTAGTCTGAGGACAGCATTCCCCATCAACCAGCTCCCAAGCGATTAGTTCATAAGCTACATGGGTAGGTGTAGGCACCTGACGGAGGCAGAGTTTTAGGCAATGATCTCCTACTTTGGAGAGCGGAAAATTGGGATTGTTGTGGGCAAAGAAAACATTAGGATTGGTATGAAGAGTATAATTTCTGACATTACCATCACAATCTTTGAAAATTACGATCCAGTACATGCTCCCGTCTGCATTAGTTTTTTCGTCAATAGTGACCAGATAGCCATTCTGAGTCCATTGACAGTCTGGTTTGTCTTCGCAACAAGGCTGGCGATCGGGATGAGCCCACCATTGAGTAACTTGATTGGAGCTATTGTAAATCAAATCTACACATACATTATACTTTGGAGCTGTCCCTGGCATCATATTGAAGTAATTCAAAGCATTGATGCCAAGATTACTATCTAAAAGGGTGGAAGGAATATCCAGAGCTATATCAAAAGCAGGTTCTCCAGTTTGAGCTGGCTGACAATTCTTCTTTATATAGATTTTATAATTACCATTGGCATCGGGGTCCAAAGTCATTCGAATAATGCATCCACATAGTTTCTTGGATTGAGGACAACATTCTCCATCGACCAACTCCCATGAGATAATTTCATAGGCTACATGGGTCGGGGTAGGTACTTGACGGAGGCAGAGCTTTAGACAACGGTCTCCAACCTGTGAAAGAGGCATATTTGGATTGTTGTGGGCAAAGAAAACGTTGGGATTAGTATGAAGAGTAAAATCTTTAACATTGCCATCGCAGTCTTTTGCAGTAACTACCCAATATTGGGTGCCATCTGCATTTACTTTTTCATCAATATTTACTAAATATCCATTTTGCGTCCATTGACAATCGGGTTTGTCTTCACAGCAGGGCTGACGGTCAGGAAAAGCTTTCCATTCCGTTACAATTAATGAGCTATTAAACTTCATCTCTACGCAAACAGTGTCTTTCTGATATCTATCGGGATCAGAGAACATATGGAAGTAGCTTAGGATATCAAAACCCATATTGGTATCGAGTAAGGTAGCAGGAACAAAAAGAACCAGGTCATAGGCTGGATCAGTTAAAGCACAGTTTTGTTTGATATAGACATGATAATTGCCGTTACCATCAGGGTCCAGGGTCATCCTTACGATGCAGCCACAGGTCTTTTTTTCATCTTGCTCAGGACAGCAAGGCTCTGGCGTGACTTCCCATTTAAGAATTTGTTTGCCTTCTTTGTCAAGACAAAAACGCGCACAAAGCTTGCCAGACTGGGATATGGGGTAGGTACCTGAAATGTCGAGTAAATCGATAACAGTATATAAAATCATGGTATTATTGTCACAGCTAAGAAAATTTACAACCCAAAAACGATCTGATTCATCCCAGCGAGTGGAAACAATTCTACCCTGGGGAGACCATTTGCATTCGACATCATCACCACAAGGACACTTGACTTCTTCGAAGTAAAAGACTTTTGGAGGAATATAGGCGGCTTTGGATACGATCCAAACTTTGTAACAATGGTTTTCCTTGAGTTGGTTGATATTTAAACCTGACCAAAGCCATTGGTTTTGGTGTGCAAAGTAGGAAAACTTCATTTCGATTCCGTTTACTTTGGTGTATATGGTGTAGGTATCCCGATCAATTTTCAGGATTTCGATGCATAGACAACGTAGTTTTTGAAGCTCTTCTTTTTCGCAGGAAGACTCATTTTTATGAAGATATGATGCCTGAAACTCTCCTGCAATAATTTTACCTCCAATATACCAGGATGTCCCTGGTAGAAGGATAGGGCAGGGATTGATAGGGTTTGTAAGGTTGGACAGATTTACGGTAATGATATTTCCTGAAGTGAGTTTTACTTTTACTTTATCGGATGCGCAAGGCTCAAGAACTTCAGCACAGAATAAATAAACTCCCTCACAGTGCTGTTCTTTTTGAAGATCAATGGGTGGTTTTTCTTGACAGGGCTTAAAAGTGGCTCCATAGATAAGGCCAACTGGTTTGTTGGGAACTATATGATGGATGAAGTATAAATAGTGGGTTCCAGCAGATGGAACAGTAAAGGTGACGGTAACTTGGTTGGGTGCTTGACCGACTGCTTGAGCAACTTTTTGGGCAGGAGCGATTCCATCCAGAAAAATTTCAACATTTCCATAAGCATAAAGAGTGAGGGATACTTCAGTGCATCCATCAACACAGAATTTGTGACGATAAATCGACTTTTGCTCTTTCGTCGGTGCTTGCCAGGTACCTGAATTGGCTTCCATGCCATAAACCCAGCAGGCTCCACCTTCGTACATACTGGGCATCCAGGGTCGTACAGAAGCTTGAAAAATGGTTTCAGCCTGTTTTAGTGGAATAGATTTCATACCTTGTTGAACCACATGAGCTAATTCATGGGTAACAGCACGATTAGCGGGATTTACTATATGTCTCATATCGCAACCGCTAGCTAAATCAAACTTTCTACTGGAATAGGCATATTCCGGGTAAGGGCAATTTTGCTCACAAGCACAGTCGGCTTTTTTAAAGATTAATTCAGCGGTGCTGGTGTTGCCATCCCAGATAATGTCTTCAGCATCAAGCGCTTCTCCTGTTCTTCGAAGAGGGAGCATGGTTCGACCTTCTTTAATGTAAGGGGCAACCTCGGAATTGTTTGGGTCTACAGGTTGTTCAATGCCGTTGAGTTTATATTTGTTGTTGCCAATTTGGAATTCTAGGTTGTTGCCTGAAGGAGTTAGAATGCCAACTATGCGATTGGTGGCATCCCATGAAATTTGTGCGCCAACTTCGCTGGTGACATAACGAACTACTAAGAATAGGCGACTCCAACGGTTTTCGGGAGATGCTTCCATGGGTCCTTTTTCGATATCGTTGACCCAATAATTTTTGTTACCTGTCTGATACTTTAGGGATAAGGAGCAATCTTCTTCGAGGGGAGGTTCTTTGCAGGGATTGGTAGATGAACATGTTGGAATCGCACAGGCCTCTATAGATTGCATAAACTCTTTTTTGTCTGTTCCAACAGCGCGAACATAGTAGCAATACTTTACCCCTTCTTTGATGTCGCTTCCATCCTGATAAAAGGTTTCTTTGATTGGGAAGTCAGTGAGGGGCATAGCATGCTGATTGCCTTCATTTATGCCACGATAAATATAATAATGAGTAGCTCCTTCAACAGGCTTCCACTCAAGAGTAATGTAGCCGCAATGACCAGCAGCTTTAAGAATAAAAGAATTTTCTACAGGCACTGTTTTGGCAGTAGCCAATCGATAAGTGGGAATAATAGAAAACAAGATCAAAATTAACGTTAATATAGAAATTAACTTTTGTTTACCTTTCATTTACCCCTCCTAAAATCATAAATAGTAATGTATATTACACTATACATTTTAAAAATAATACCTTGTTACATCAAAACGGTTCAATAATAAATTATAAATTAAACATTAGAAAAATTACTATATTATTATATTTTTTTTTTATTTTACCAATGTTGTTTCGACTTCTTTTCGGAGTTTTTTTACAATGCGAATAGAAAAAGCTAAAGTGATAAAAAGAGTCAGAAAATCTGCGATAGTCTGGCTGAAAATTACTCCATTAAGTTGAAAATACTTGGGAAGTATGATTATTGCGGGAATAAGAAAAATCCCTTGGCGAGCTAATGAAAGGATTGCAGATGGAAGACCATCCCCCATAGCCTGAAAAAGAACTGCAGTGATTATTTGATATCCAAAAAAAGGAAACAATATTGTTACAGCAAAAATAGTTTTTCTACCAATTTCGATGACTATTGGATCCACCGAAAACCACGAAATGATTTGCTTTGAAAACAATAAACACAAAACCGTAAATAGGACGCAAAAAATACTGGACCATAGATAGGAAAGTTTGACGGAAGCCAATAAGCGATCAAAGCGTTTGGCTCCAAAGTTAAATCCAGCTACAGGTTGAAATCCTTGTGCAAAGCCAAATAGAGGAAACATTCCCATGGAAAGGATTCGAAGAGTGATACCTATGGATGCTACTGCGGCATCCCCATAATTGCTAGCTGCGAGATTTAAAAGAGCAATAGTAAAGCTTGCAAGAAATTGACGAATAAAAGCCGGAAAACCAATTTTAACGATCTCAAGGAATATTTTGCCGTTCCAGGTGAAGTACTTTTTTCTAATATGCAAATAACTGTTTTTTCGAAAGAAATATCTAAATAGTAAAAAAGTAGTCAAAGCTTGAGAAACTACAGTGGCTACCGCTGCACCAGCAATTCCCCAGTTGAAAGCAAAAATAAAAATGGGATCCAGAATCATATTTGCAAATGCTCCAACAAGCATGGCTGTCATGCTTAGTTTGGCATTACCTTCTGATCGGACAATATGGTTGAGGTTCATGTTGATGATCGTAAAAAAAGATCCAAAAAGTAAGATACGAGTATAACTTTGAGCATATGGCATAATTGAAGCCGTAGCTCCAAAATTCTTTAACAAAGGTTGAAGAAGGAAAAAACCAGCAAAAACAAAAAGAATAGAAACAAGACTGCTTATAAATATGGATACTGAAGCAGTTTGATCTGCCTTAATCTTGTCTTTGGCACCTAAAAGGCGAGAAATGTATGAAGCAGTACCGATTCCAAAGAGAAGCCCGAAAGCACCTACCATAGCAAAAATGGGAAAAGCAACAGAGACTGCACCTATGGCAGAAGTACCAAGGTATCCTATAAAGATTGCATCCACTAAATTATAAAATGCATTGACAGTCATCGCAATAATCGAAGGTATGGACATACGAATTAAAAGACTTGGGATTGCTTCGGTACCCAGAGCATTGGCTCTTTGCTCTGGATTCATTGGGACTGCTTTATTTTTTTTTATGTTTATTTTCATTAATTCAAGGATAAATGTATTTAAAGTGGATGCAAATCTAAAAACATATTAACAAAAAATAATGGGAGTAGGTTTATTGATTGTATAAGGTGGAATATTCCATATCTGAATGCTTGATAAAAGTTTCCATGTCGTGAAGTTTTATGTTTTTGATAAGAAGACCCTGTGGAGTATGCAAATCAATAGATAGTGTAATCTGGTTGTTTGGTCGTGAATGTATAATGCTTATATCTGCAATAAGGACTACTCGACTATTTTGGGGGCTATTGCCAATATTCAAATGAGTTTGGTAGTTTAGTTTTGAAGAAAAAAAACTTTTATGGTAAACAGGGATTAAGGTTTCAGTAATTTTGGCATGTTTTACAAGGAGATAATCTCGGAAATTTTGAGAAGCTGATGAGTAGGGGACAATAACTGCATGATAAAATTCTTCATCGTTCTTAAGTTGTGAACGTATCGAGGACTTTAGCACATCCAGAAAAAGACGATATTGACCCCACCCCTTGTCGTAGGAGGGTTCGTAAAGTAGATTGAGGACTCTGAGGGATTTTTCTTCTTCCTGGATTTGATCTTGTCGAAAAGTTCGAAACACCAGCTTGCGATGGGAAAGAGTTTTTTTAACGTTTTTGTTTGTATCTAGATAGTATCGTTTGACCTGAGTTGTTTGCGAATTGTGATAATCTTGGGTTGAAGACAGCACAGAAGAGGGAAGATAAACTGAATCTGATTCACGGAAATTTATACGATCGGTATTGCTTAGATCATTTTCGAGATAGTGGTGGAGGGTATTTTTGATCTGAATAAGATCTATCTCACCCTTGCAATAGGTTTGGGTATAAATGCTAGAAATAGGAAAGGCAATAAGCAAACCGAGGCAAAAACCAAGAAATATAAAAAAAACGCGATCAAATTTATGCATATTCATTATTTTAAGGTACTTCGAATCTTAGTCAAGAAAAATCCCGGGGTAGGCCCCGGGATAAGAGATGACCATATTAATAATAAAAAAAAACCTATTCGTCGCCGTTGAAGGGAGGATATTGATCGGTCATGAACGACATATAGGCTCCTACCCTGAGCCACCATCTAAAGTATTTTTCAACAAAACGAAACATGCCTTCAGGGTATTTGCCGGTGAAGAGCACAGCAAACCAAGCAATGATGATAACAAAATATACCCCGATACCATAGAAAGCAAGCATAATTCCATGAGGTATCAAAACATAAAAATAACCAAAGAGTAAGCGGAGCAACAATAAACCACGAGACAAGCTATCTGGATATTCTACACTAAACTCAACTGCATTGTAATTTGGGGGATTAGCATCTTGTGTAAAGGGAGGATATTGATCAGTCATGAACATCATGTAAGACATAACTCTCAGATACCAACGATAGTAGCCTTCAACAAAACGAAACATGCCTTCAGGGTATTTGCCGGTGAAGAGCACAGCAAACCAAGCAATGATGATAACAAAGTATAAAGCAATACCATACAAAGCAAGCATGAATCCATGGGGGATCATTACATAAAAATAACCAAAGAGCAAGCGAAGCAAAAGTAATCCACGGGAGAGAGATTCGGGATACATCACATTAAACTTAACTGGAGATGTCATTTATTAATCCTCCTTATAAAATAAACTAATATGGCATCATTATAAAAATAATAATCTACTTGAAAACAGTTTTTGCTTCTTTTTTTAAATATTAATTTAAATTGGACACAAATTGTGTATAGATTACAATAAAAGTGACCCACTTGACCCAGAGAAAATTGACCCACCCATAGAATAAAAATTTAGTCTCGGAGTATAACTTGAGCAGTTATACGAGAAGGGACGGTAAAGATGGGTGAAAAAGGTGAAAGAGATCGAAAAAATGTTAGAAGTGTACGAACAAACAGGATCGATACGTCAAACTGCCAAAATTCTCCATTGCTCCAAAAATACAGTCAAGTGTTGGATCCACAAATCTAGAAAACAACCCGATGTTCCTCTAGAGCTCATGGCTAAGCGAAAGAAAACTAAGCTGGGATTTAAGTCCATCTCTCCGCTGATCGAAAAGAAAATCATTCAACAACTGGAAGAAAACAAAGAAAAGCATATACATCTCAAACTAAAAAATGCTAAAATACTCACTAAATTGCACCAGGAAGGTATCTCGATTAGTAAGTCCTCCGTCCAACGTATTGTTTCAAGCTGGAGAAAACAAAACGATCCTCATAAGGAAATCTTTATCCAACAAGTTCCCACCGTAGGTCCAGCCTGTGAGTTTGATTGGGGCTACATTCATTTAAACATCCGAGGGTTAGCCCTTCGCTTGTCTGCAGTCTTTATCGTCCTTCGAGGTTCACTATATCGTTATGCCAGGATTTATCCCCGCGAAACTTCCCAGTTTGTGATTCAGGCTCATATGGACTATTTTCACCATATTGGAGGGGTGCCTGATATTATTCGTTATGACAACTTAAAAACCGTCATCTCTGACCCAGTGAAGAAAACGGTCAACCCCAGCTTTCTTCGCTTTGCGACCCATTATGGTTTTCAGGTCAACGCCTGTAATCGCCAGTCACCGGAAGAGAAAGGCACGGATGAAGAGAGCGTCGGCTTCCTTCGGAACTGGGTGTATTGTCTGCGAGATTCCTTTTCGTCGCTTCAAGAAGCCAATGATTATTTAGAAAACGAACTCATCCCCCTCAATTCCCGCTCCGTATTTCGCAGAGAAGAAACACCAGTGCAAGCCCTGCAACAAAATATCGATCAGCTGCATGCCTACCCCTCTCTTCAATATGACAACAGCCTCCAGGAAGTGAGACATATCAACAAATACAATCAAATCAGCGTCGAAGCCAACTGGTATTCAGTCCCGGAAGAATATCGGCGTCCGACCATCGGTATCAAGCTATATCCCGAGCGCCTGGAACTCTGGGATTTCGGACAAGATACGATGCTGGCTAGCCATCCCCGTATCTTTGAGAAAGGGCATTCCTCGATCAACTTGTTTCATTACCTGAAAACGCTACGCCAGAAATCCAGAGCATTGGTGGGTTCGGTTGCCTTACATCAAGCGCACCAAACCTTGCAACGCTTGTATTCCAAATACTATCAGCAGAAACCTAAAGAGTTTGTGGATCTTTTGTTTCTGTTTCGCGAGTACCCTGATCTGGATCATGTGATACAGGTACTGGAATCCGTGATGCAGCAAGGGCTACTCCCCAGTAGGGAGTTGCTCCTCAATGTGCTTCAGCAATCCGAGGATCCCCCTCCGATTCCCTTTAGCTATGACAAGGTTCCAAGTCAGGTGATTCTTCCCGATTTCCATGTTTACGACCAAATGATCCAGGAGGGAGGAAATCATGGATAAGGAGATTCAAGCTCTCTGCAAACGAATGAAGCTTCCAGGAGTGTATGGTTCCTATGAACGGATTACGCGCGAAGCTCGGGAGCAAAAAATAAGCTTTAGTGAGTACTTGATTCACATCCTACGTTCTGAATCAGAATCGAGAGATGAAAAAGGTATCCTCAAACGGATAGCTCAGGCTCATTTTCCTAGCATCAAACGCTTTGATTCCCTGGAAGAAGAGCGACTTCCCAAAGAAGCTCGGGATCGACTCCCCGAACTTAAGAATTTAGACTTTGTGACCCACAACCAAAATGTACTCATGATTGGGAACAGCGGGTCTGGAAAAAGTCATTTGGCGATAGCGATGGGGGTCAAAGCCTGCGAACGGGGTTACAAAGTAATGTTTAAAACAGCTGCAGGTCTCATCAATGAACTTAAAGAAGCCAAAAGTCAGAAACAATTACTTCGCTTTCAGAAAACCTGGGCGAATGTGAGTGTAGTGATCATTGATGAACTTGGATATCTTTCTTTTGATCTGGAAGGAGCAGAACTACTTTTTGAATACCTGGCCTTGCGTTATGAACAGAAAAGCACGATCATCACCAGTAATTTAATCTTCTCGGAATGGGTCAAAATCTTTAAAGATCAAACCTTGACCATGGCTTTGTTGGATCGAATTACACAGAATGCGATGATTCTGAATATGAATGGGCCCAGTTATCGAAATACAATGGGCAAGAACAAGACAAGAATAAAGGATAAAGTGGAGTCAAATTAGTATGTGGGGGGTGGGTCAATTTAGTGTGAATCACGTGGGTCAGTTTTGTCTTGACTTTATACAAAATTGAATCTAAATAGTATTAATAATACGTTTATATATTTACTTCATGTCATTTTTTTTAATACTTGGTAAATGGTATCCAAATATGAAGCATTTAGAAATGAGGCAGCTATGGATAAACTTACTACATTTGAACATATTGGTTTATGCGAAGGAGTCAGAAATGCAATATGGTCTACTGTTTCAAGTGTCGAAGCTACTAAACAAGTTTTAATTTTTGGAAAGCTTATCCATAATGAACGCGTTCAAAATGAGTTATGTCTCAATGGGATTAAAACAGTTTTCTCCCTTGACGATATTCCCGCTGGAACAAGAGTAATCATACCAGCTCATGGGATTACCAGGGAAGCTGAAGAAAGACTTAAGACTATTACGAGTGATATTATTGATCGAACCTGTCCCGTAGTTATTAAACTAAGAAGACTCTTGATGAAAGTAAGTAAAAATCATGATTACGTGATCCTTTTAGGAAAAAAAAATCACCCCGAAATTGTGGGAGCAGTAAGCTATATAGATGCCTCAAAAGTTTTCATTGCTGAAAATCTAAACCAAGTGAAGGATCTTGAATTACCCCAGGGTAGTATTGCGTTTTTATCACAAACTACTGCAAGCAGTATCATTTTTAAAAATATTAAAGAATATCTTCAAACGCTAACAATTAACACTTTAAGCGTATATGAAACCATTTGCCCTACTGTCATTAAGCGACAAGAGGATGCTGTTGATTTTGCACAAAAGAGTAATTGTGTAGTTGTCGTGGGAGATTCCAAAAGTTCCAATACTTATAGCCTGTATGAGCTATCCAAGCCACTTAACGATCAAACATATCTGGTTCAAAGTGATGAAAATGTTTCATTTTCTTCTGAAATGATTACTTCGCTTGAAAAAGCTCAGAGCATTGCAATCATGTCAGGAACTTCTTCTCCTACCTATATTATCGATGAAACTGTCAGAAGAATTAATAAAATACGATCAAAGGAAGACAACACAGGCAAACCTGTGTTAGTGATCTATGGACCTACAGCGGTTGGAAAAACTTCCATTGCTGAAGAAATTGCAAGCAAACATCAAGCAGAAATCATTAATGTTGATTCCATGCAAATTTACAAGCATCTGACGATTGGTACCGCCAAACCTTTTATCTCTAAAAATAGTCCACCTTATCATTTAGTTGATTATATTGACCCCAAAGAACTCTTTTCTGTAGCATCGTTTCGAAACGATGCTCTGGGTATTATTCAAGAAATAATGAATAGGGATAACTTTCCCATTCTTGCAGGAGGCAGTAATCTATATTTAAGCTCAATCATCGATGGCCTTTTTGACTTGGAGCATGCATCTGATCCTGTGCTAAGGCTTAAGTTCAGGGATAGAGTCGCAAAAGAAGGACTATTTTCTCTTCATGAAGAATTGAAAAGCTTGGATATCGAAATAGCACAGAAAATTCATCCTAATGATGAAAAAAGAATTATTCGAGCGCTCGAAGTAATTCATCTAAGCAAGAGAAAAATGAGCGATTTGCAAAAGAATGAAACCAAAGCTTTACCCTATTTTTTCATAAAGATTGGACTAATTCAAAATTTAGAACAGTTATATGATAGAATACATCAACGTACCGTACTAATGCTTGAGAGTGGTTTACTAAAAGAAATCGACTGGCTTATCCAGAACGACTATGTTTCTTCAATAGAACGTATCAAAGCTCATGGTTACCGCGAATTGATTTGGGCACATCAAGGTAAGATAAGCCTTGTAGAAGCGTTAGAACTTATGAATCAAAACACCAGAAGATATGCTAAAAGACAACTTAGCTGGTTGAGACAACGATCTGATTTTCATTTACTCAATACTTCCATAAAGCATTCAGGAGAATGGGCTGATATTATTATGGAAATATATGAAAAAATTGAAAAAAACATAAGATTATAATGCTGAGGGATGATGGCACGAACTGCACTCAAGGTTTATTTTACTTTGGTAGGAAGTGAAAACACCTTTTTCTAAATCTATCCAGAGAAAACGATTTTCCAAACCAAAGCTTTGGTGAACGATGTATTGAATTGCTTGAGAAGCCATAATGGAGCCGATAAGACCAGGACTTACCCCAATAATACCTGAAGTTCTTTCCTTGCTTGCCAAATCTTCAGCCAAAGGTATTGGATAAAGACATCTAAAACAAGCCTGATTTTTCAAGGGTATCCAAGCAAAAAAAATTCCAGACCAAGCAGATACAGATCCAAAAAATAAAGCTTTGTTTTCCTTTACACAATAGTCATTGATCAGATAACGAGTAGGATAGTTATCGCTGGCATCCAGAATAAGATCGTAACTTGAAGCTAAAGATACTATATTTGTTGTATCTACTTTTATTACATGAGAATTTATTCTTAAGCCAGGATTAAGATCGAGGAGTTTCTTGCGCGCAGTATCAGCTTTTAAGTAACCCAGATCAGAAGTTGAATATAAGATTTGGCGATTTAGGTTGCTTGTCTCGATGGTGTCGTAATCTGCGATACCAATAGTGCCTACTCCTGCGGCAGTCAAATAATAAGAAGCAGATGAACCCAAACCGCCAGCTCCAATAATCAGGACTGAGGCTTGGGTAAGTTTTTCCTGACCCGAAGTCTGAATAGACTTCATCCATAGCTGACGTTCATAGCGTGCTCCAGTAATATTATCGTAAGGTACTTCCATCGTTTCCTTTCCACTCGATCACATCATCCAAGTAAATAACTTTTTTCCATACTGCTAAGTTTTTTTTAATCCATTCTACGACTTCCTCCATGACTTGAAAGGTGTCCAAGCGATGAGGAGCATATACATTGACTAAAAGGGAAATCCCACCGACAGGCACATAGCCCAGACGATGAATCACATTAATCCTGATGGAAGGATGCTTTTCCTTCATGCTGGATTCAAAACTATCCCATAAAGTAAAGCACATCTTTGCGAATGCACTGTAATCGATTCCTTTAACATCTTTGTCCTCAGGTGCATTTCGAACAATCCCGAAAAACTGAAGACTGCAACCAATATCATGGTTTAGTGATGTAAGTTGGGCAAGAGTATCGATAACTTGCTCAGTGAGTTCAAGCATACTTTACCCTCCTCCCAAGGGGGGTAAAATAGCAATTTCATCCTGATCTTTGAGGATGTAGTCTAAATCGATAATAGCACAATTTACGATAAACTGAGAACTTAAAAAGTGATTACTGAGAGCTGGATATTGCTGATGCATGTGTTGGATAAGAGTGTTTAATGTGGTTTTAGTTGGAAAACTCAAATGAAGTTTATCCTTGCCTATTCCATCTCTGATTCCTGCAAAAACTAACACAGTCACATGGATCATTATTTAACCTCCGCAACGAAAAGTTTTTCCCTGAATTACTTCCATAGCGTGAGGTATCAGGGGAAGAAGATGTTCCAACCATTCCTTGACAGCTTTTTCGCTCCCAGGCAAATTAATAATAAGGCATTGTTTTCTAATGCCACAAACCGAGCGAGAAAGGCAAGCCCGGGGAGCAACAGCTGACGTTTTCATGCGGATATATTCAGGGATACCAGGAATTTCTTTTTCAATTACTTCTTTGCTTGCTTCAGGAGTAAGATCTTTTGGGCTTAATCCAGTTCCACCTGTGCTGATTATTAAATCCAAGCCCTCAGAATCACTCCATTTAATAAACAAGGCCTTGATAAGATCTTTGTCATCAGGAATTATTTCAATATTGGAAACCAATCCAATATCCCTTACCAAACTTTCAATAAGGTGTTCTGTAGTGCTTGTTCTTTCCTTTCGAAAGGAGCTATCTGATATCACAGCAATTCCAATTTTTAACACTCAGTCACTTCCTTCCCTAAAACAAAACTACACTTACAGCAGTGCCTTTATCTAATACTTCAATATTTTCGTTGATTTCAAGATATCCATCTGCCAAGGAAAGAGATGAAATAGCACTGGAACCTTTCATCACGGGAATCGCAATATAGTGGGAGTCTTGATATTCCAATCTAACTGGAAGATATTCAAAACGGCCTATAGTAGAAGCTACTTTGACAGAAAGCAAAGCCTGTATCATAGGCTTGAATTGCCGATATATTTGATGCATATGATCCAGTAGTGGTTTAATGATGATATAGTAGTTTGATAAGGCTGAAGCTGGATGTCCCGGAAGGCCTAAAAACAATTTATCATCAATCGTTCCAATAAGCGTTGGTTTGCCTGGCTTGACCGCAATCCCATGAACATAAATTTGCCCCATTTCGGAGAGTGCTTCCAACATTAAATCTTTAGTGCCAAGCGAAGAGCCTCCGCTCAGAATTACAATATCACTATGCTGTGCCATTTCTTTTAGTTTAATTTTCATTTTGTCAATTTCGTCGGGAATGATACCGTAATCTTTTGCATCACATCCGTATTCTCTCAGTGCATCGATGATAGCACGTGAGTTTATGTCATAAGATTGTCCCTCCATCAGTGAAGCAGGAGGTCGTATGATTTCATTGCCAGAGGAACTGATCGTTATGGTTAAATGTTTAAAAACAGTAATAGTTTGGATACCTAAGCCTGATAATAAAGCTGTGTGACGAGGAGCAAGACGAGTACCTTTTTTCAAAACGACTTGTCCTTCCTGAATATCAGAGCCTGGTTTAATGATGTGCTCTCCAGGAATTGAAGCTTTAAAAAAACGAACAATATGGCCTTCCCGTTCAGTGTATTCTACCATTACTATTCCATCAGCACCTTTTGGAAGAGGTGCGCCAGTAGAAATTTCCATGCATTGAGTGGAATTGACTTCTTGAGTAGGGATTATGCCAGGAAAAATTTCACCTGTTACCTTGAGTTGAATAGGATTATTTAGAGAGGCAGAGTAAAGGTCCTGAGTAAGAACTGCATAACCATCCATAGCAGATTTAGCAAAAGATGGAATGGAAAGTGGAGCGAAAAGATCTTCAGCTAGAATTCTTCCAAGCGCCCGATCTAAAGAAACACTTTCATTTTTGGGTACTGGAGCAATATCATAAAGAATGTTCATGGCTTCCTGAAGTGAGTGCAATTGATGGAAACCTGGTTTAGACATGATGTTTTTCTTTCTTGATTACTTTTATGGAGTGTATGCAAGTTTCTGGATACTGGCCACCCTCATCTTTTTCAAGATATTTGACCATATCCCAAAGGGTGCAAAGTCCTATCGAAACAGCAGTTATAGCTTCCATTTCTACACCTGTTGATCCCATTGACACCACTTCAAGAAAAAGCGTAATGTTATTTGTATTAATTTTGAAATCAAGCGTTACAGATTGAATTGGAATAGGGTGACAATGGGGAATTAAAAAGGGAGTTTGTTTTACTGCAAGAAGGGCGGCTGCTTCGGCGGTAGCGATAGGATTACCTTTTTCAACTTCGTTGTTGTTAATTTTTTGAATGGTAGATGATTTAAGGGAAATAGAACCGCTAGCAAGAGCTTTTCGAAAAACTACCTCTTTTTTGCTGATAATTATTTTGTTCAAGTAGTTTGCAGCTCCGAAAATAAAGAGTTACTTCTTCAAAAAGGAATCATACCCGATTCACCCTGGATTTCGATTTGTACTGATCTTATTGAAGATTGTGGTCCACTTGGTGCAATTTACACCGCTCTATACTATGCCAAAACTACTAGCTTGGTCTTGGCCATAGATCTACCCTTTGTTAAACCAGAACTTACCGACAAACTCCTCGAACTGTCACCGTCTTATGATGCTGTTATACC
>Ga0351890_10069_pt1 | contig 40675 bp, 26 predicted proteins | sample TotcelFGM3001M15_FD_206743 | JGI IMG/M metagenome (GOLD analysis project Ga0351890, IMG submission 206743) | Enriched cells from coal bed in the Powder River Basin, Montana, United States - Total cells FGM rep3 HSBNCT.FGM.300.1.M15 ...
GAAAAAGCTGTCGGCCCATTTGATTTTTGCATTTAATTCTACTTCTATGCGTTCGTTTCCCATCAAGTTTTTAATGTCTTGAAAAATTTCTTGATCAAATGCATGTAACAAATGTACGCCCATATCATACCAATTTTCGCCATAGCGATAGCTGGTTGCCAAGCCTCCAGGATTTTCACCTTTGTCAATAAGAGTTACTTGAAAATTATGCAGTGCTAAAATTCGCGCTGCGTATAATCCGCAGGGGCCACCGCCCAAGATGACGATATGTGGTGTAGAGTTATTCATTGTCACTATTATTAATTTCTAGAAGTCTTCACTAGAGTCTGTTGAAGACTAAATTTTTAATTACTCTGAAATTAGATGAGGCATTTCTGAGGTATGTTGAGTAGCGTTTAACAACTTTTCTTGTGCATTATATAGCTTTAGTAATTCTGATTCGGCTAATTCTACATCATCCCAGCAAATAGGCTCATCTTTGCCAAGATTGCGCAACAAACGTGGACGGCTAGCATTAGATTCACTATCTAATAAACCAATTGGTAAATAATCAGTATGATTCGCTGCTTCATGAATCAAGCCATAAGTAAAATCGCCACCAATTCCGTGATGAAATATTTCTCCTTGCAATAAAGGTTGTTTAGCATAGGCAAACACATCTGTGAGGCGGCCAAATTTCGGTGTTAACACAGGTTTGTTCCATAGAGCTGCCAAAGCAATAGCTCGAGGAGTTTCAAGATGACATAAATGATAAGGACGATAAAATAAATAATAAGGATACCGGCTATTAACTTTATAATATTTTAAATATTCTTCTTGGAAGCGATCTTCACAACGACCGATAACATAAACACCACCACCAGGGTTTGCTTCGAGCAGGTAATCTACGCGCCCTTTACCTTGATAGGCATCAAAGTTAAATAGATCTAATGCTTCTAAAACATTCGCAGCTTTTGGCCCTTGCATTCCAGGAACAAAAGGAATGAGATTGGCAGCATTGGCGATTAAAGCCATTTCAATATTTAATTTAGTGCCATCTGTATAGGCAACACATTGAATTAAATTAAGATGCAGTTTTTTGGCAATTTCTTTTTTTGTTTCAGAGGTGGCGTATCGATCAAGAAAACCTTTAATATTGCCTGCTTGAGTAATTTCAAAGCCCCATAACTCTATTTCTTCGATCATGCGCATGAGAACGCCATGCTGATCACCGGCATCACTGGTTACAATGACTCCGTGTTGGTTTGCCTCATGTTGCAGATAATGTCCTAGTATGAGGTCAATTTCAGCATTCATCAAAATAACATGAGCTTTACGGTGAATAGCTTTCAAGCAATAACGTGCTGCTGAGCTAATAGTATTGGTTGATTCTACAATAACATCAAAATCGATTTTTGGATTGTCTAATGCGTGGTCTGCATTCGAGAATAATTGAACAGATTTACCATAAACAGACTGAGCTTTTTCTGCAGCTGCAGGATTAATATCTGCGATAAAACTAAGTTCCATGCCAGGAGTTTTAGCAATTTGCCAGGCAATACCTAATCCCATTGAGCCGGCGCCAACCAAACCTATTCGAATGGGCTCACCTATTTTTTCACGATAGCGTAATTCGTTAAGCATATTGTTTTCCTTCTTCAATACATAGGGTCTGTTAGCCTATTTCAATCCAAATGATTTACAGTAGGACACTGAATCACGTACTTTACTCGTATTTGTGGCATGTTTGCAGAGGTTAAATTTCAGTGACTGAGCGGACTACTCGACTGATTATGCCATATTCTATAGCTTCATTTGTATTTAACCAGAAATCTCGTTCGGTATCCTTTTCTACGCGAGCTAAGGGTTGTCCAGTGCGTTCAGCAATAATAGCATTGATTCTTTTTTTCGTTTCTAAGATCTGTCTAGCTTGTATTTCTATATCAGATGCATGACCACGCGAGCCACCTAAAGGTTGATGAATAAGAAAACGTGTATTGGGTAAACAATACCGATTCTCTAGCTCAGCTGCCAAGAAAATATGTGTAGCAATACTGGCAACATAACCAGTACCTATGACTTTAACTTTGGGTTTAATAAATTGAATCAAATCATAAATAGAATCACCAGATTCAACGTGACCGCCAGGAGAGTTGATATACATAATAATATCTTCATCGTTAGTACTGGATAAAGAAAGTAACTGTGCCACGATTTTTTCAGAAAGGATGGGGTTCATTTCACCGTAAAGCAAGATAATCCTGGATTTAAACAGTTCTTTTTCTATTACAGTGCTAATTGCCGGTTGTTTGCTTTTATCATCGTCGTTATTCATACTACCCTCATAGTCATTCATGATTTTTGCGTATTATACACAGATGGGCTGGATTTAGAATATTCGTAGGGTATTTAAAAGTTAACTCAATCTTAAAAGAATTATAAAATTGCTTGTTATTTCAGGGCCTTATGCTGGAAGTCGACGCTGCTGATAAACCCTTTTTAAAATACTGAGAAAAAGGTTCTGTCTGTAATTTTAGTAGCCAAACAATTGATAGTATAGTAAGTTACCATATCTAGCTCAGCTGACCCTAATAAGTCAAAACCGCCAATCGTCCTTTTTTAGTATTTTTTTATGCAATTTAATTTACCAGGTAATAAAAGTATTCACCGAGCAAGGCCGTCCTTCGTTTGGTTATTCCTTATTTTAATAGTTTATTTTCTGTTTTTTCCACTACCGGTACACGCAGAAGCTATTAAAAAAGCGACAAAAGATAATGGACTAGCCCTAGAAAATTGTGCTCACCCACTTTCGTTAACTCAACTGACCAATATTGCACTGAATAATAACCCTGCTACACGTATTGCATGGGAGCAGGTTAAAATTGCTGCAGCTAATCTTGGTATCGTAAAAAGTAGTTATTGGCCTCAAATCAATACGAATATCAATCTCACTTATGGTCTCAATAATGCTTTTAAACGTGGGAATAATAATTCAGGGAGTAACCAAAAAAATAATCTTTCTTCTAATCCCGCACTCAGTATAAATTATTTATTATTAGATTTTGGAACTAGGGCTAATAATGTAAATGCAGCGCATGATAAGTTGCTGGCCGAAAAATTCTCAAGCAATGCTGATATTCAGCAACTTATTCTGCAACTCAATCAAGCTTACTATCATCTCCTAGGCCAGCAGGCAATGGTTATAGTGGCAAAGCAAACAGTCAATGAAGCCCAAACCAGTTTAGCTTCGGCAAACGCGCTACATAAAGCGGGGATGGCAATCATTGGTGATGTCTACCAAGCGCAAAGCACTTTGGCTCAAGCAGAACTGAGTTTGCAAAAAGTCCAGGAGCAACTTGCTGTTGCCAAGGGACAATTAGCCATTACCATGGGGTTGCCAGTACAAACATCGGTGTGCGTTGTGCAATTATCGCAACATGAAGCTATAAAGCCAGTATTGCAATCCGTTATCCAGCTAGTAGAGCAAGCTAAAAAACTTCGTCCTGATCTTTTGGCAGCGCAAGCCCAAGTAAAAGCGGCTCAAGCAACGCTAGTGGCAACGAAAGCTCAAGCATGGCCAACGTTGCAATTAACCGCAAATACGGGTCAAACTTGCCCAACTGGGGTATTATGTAATTATGGCTATCAATCGAGTGTGACCTTGTCACTGAATATACCTTTGTTTACTGGGTTTTCTGAAACTAATGCTATCCGTCGAGCTGAAGCACAACAGGAACAAACCCAAGCACAACATACTTTATTAGCTAATCAAATTAGTTTACAAGTTTGGCAAGCCTACTATGCACTGCAAGGTGCTTACCAAGCAATTCACTCTACTCAAGTATTATTAAAAAGTAGTGTACTGGCAGCTGAGCAAGCTTTAGGCCAATACCGAGCTGGGGTAGGGAATATTCTTTCGGTGCTCACGACGCAAACGGCAAAAGCTAATGCTAAAGCACAACTCATTCAAGCCCAACTAGATTGGTATTTAGCTACGGCTCAGCTAGCTCAGGCCTTGGGAACTTTAAACACTGTGAGTTATGGAAATTAATGTATTGATAAAGAGCCTTACCTAATGAATTTTCATCGAAAAATTATAATTATCGTGGTATTAGTGATAACAGGAATTGTTGTTGGAGTCAGTAGCAAACATTCCTCTCATCAAAAAAAACCTTCAGCAACCAGTGTTCTAGTGCAAGTAAAGCCGGTGGTTACTCAACCTATGCCGATTAATTTAACTGGAGTTGGCAGTATCGAGCCACAACAGTCGGTTGCGGTGACCGCACAGATTTCTGGCATCCTTAAAAAAATAGCTTTTCAACCCGGCGCGCAAATCAAAGCCGGTCAACTACTTTTTGAAATCGATCCGGCTTCAGTGGCTACAACTTTGCAGCAGACACAAGCGATCATACAACGCGATCAAGCTGATTTAGCGGCTAAAGATGCCGATGCACGACGTTTTGCTGCTTTAGTAAAACTGGGGTATGTGACTCAGCAACAATATGATCAAGCAAAAGCAGCTGCAAATGCAGAAGCAGCGGTGGTTGTAGCTGATGAAGCGCAAATGCATCAGGCTCAAATTCAATTAGGCTATACACAAATACGAGCACCAGTGGCAGGTAAAACCGGCAATATGACCGTTAAAACTGGGGATTTAATTAATGCTAATAATGCCACTCCACTCGTAACAATTAATCAACTCAAGCCAATTTTAGTAGATTTTCATATCAACCAAAATCAATTATTGCGACTGCTTTCTTACCAACATCAAAAACCGCTAACTGTAGAAGTTTATAGTGAAGATAGTAAAAAATTATTAGATAAAGGTCAGTTAACTTTTATTGATAATACCATCGATAAAGAAACTGACTCGGTTTTACTTAAAGCAACCATGCCAAATAGCAATCTCTGGTTATGGCCGGGAATGATTGTAAACGTTAAATTGATTTTAACTATTCAGCAAGATGCTGTTGTGATTCCGATTAAGGCTGTTCAATTTGATGAACAAGGGGCTTTTGTTTACCTGGCTGATCATGGCAAAGCTATTCTGCAACGTGTCATTATCGATAGACAAAATAAGAAATTGGCCGTGATTCAAAAAGGAGTGCACGCGGGGGAGAAAGTGATTACCGAAGCGCCGCCGGATCTGACTGCGGGTGCTTTGATACGAATTGTGAACTAGCAATAAAATCCCCCGTCTTGCATATGCTCGGCTGCCCCCTTTTTCAAAGGGCGTTGTTGCATAAATCAAAAATTGCCCAGAAAAACAGAGATTTTGAGTAGGACTGAAACAAAAATGCAAATTTTAGTAACTAAAACACACAAATAATATAAGAACTTGTATATTTTTTGATTTATGCAACAACGCCTTTTCAAAGGGGGCGTTATGCAACGACGCCTTTGCAAAGAGGGTATACAACAAAGCCTTTTCAAAAGGGGCTTATCCTATTTGATGCTTAATGTACACAACGGACTAGGAATTAATTTATTTCAATGAATATATCAGCACCTTTTATTGCTCGACCAGTAGCAACCACAGTCCTCATCTTGGCGATGATACTTTTTGGCTGGTTTGCCTACAGTGCATTACCGGTGAGTGAATTACCCAATGTTGACTATCCTACCATTTTGGTTACTGCCAATTTAACTGGCGCTGATCCAGAAATTATGGCGAACACCGTTGCTACTCCTTTAGAAAAACAATTCAGTACTATAGCGGGTATTGATTCCATGAGTTCTGTGAGTTCTGGCGGGCAAACACGTATCACATTACAATTTGATTTATCGCGTAATATTGATGCGGCAGCGCAAGATGTGCAAGCTGCTATCGCAAAAGCAACAAAAAATTTACCCGCAGAAATGCTTACGCCACCTATTTTATTTAAGGTTAATCCTGCAGCAGCGCCCATCCTTTATTTGGCATTAACTGCAGATCATTTACCCATGACTAAACTTGATGAATATGCGGAAACTAACCTAGCTGAAAATCTTTCAATGGTAAACGGAGTTGCTCAGGTTAATGTTTATGGCGCACAACAATATGCGGTTCGGATTCATCTTAATCCCCATGCATTAGCAGTACAGAATCTATCGATTAACACTGTAGTGAATGCCATTAAAGCCTTAAATAACAATCAACCCTCGGGTACTTTACAAACGGATGGGCGTTATCATCTACTCAAAACGGATGGTCAGCTCACGAATGCTGCCGCTTTTAATAAGGCAGTCATTGCGTCAGTGAATGGCGCCCCAATTAAACTGCGAGATATAGGTATTGCACAAGACAGTGTCGCTAATGATAAAGCAGCAACGTGGTACGACAATCAACGCGCTATTGTGCTCGCGATCCAAAGACAACCGGGCGCAAACACAGTGGCTGTAGTAAACAACATTTTAAAGCGCTTACCGTTATTAATAAAAGAGCTGCCTGGAGGTGCTCATTTGCAAGTGGTCTATGACCGTTCGCAATTTATTCATGCATCCATTAATGATGTGCAATATACCCTTATTTTTGCAGGACTTTTGGTGGCAGCAGTGATTTTTCTATTTCTTGCTAATTTCTCAGCTACCTTGATTACAATAATAGTATTACCCGTGTCAATTATTGCTACTTTCGCAGTCATGTATTTATTGGGTTATAGTTTAGATAATTTGTCTTTGATGGGACTGGTGTTAGCGGTAGGATTTGTTATTGATGACGCAGTCGTAGTGCTAGAAAATATTATGCGGCATTTCGAACAAGGAGTTGATCGCTTTACAGCGGCTTTGCGTGGATCACAAGAAATTGGTTTTACCGTTGTTTCTATGACGTTATCCTTGATTGCAGTTTTTATTCCTATTTTATTTATGCAAGGAATTATTGGTCGCTTATTCCATGAATTTGCAGTGGTGGTCGGAATAGCCATATTAATTTCTGGCATAGTGTCATTGACGTTAACTCCCATGCTTTCTAGTCGTTTTTTAAGAAAAGCCAAACAAGAAAAAAATCAATTATCAATATTTGAACGCTCATTTAAAAAGACCCTAAATTTTTATCATCAAAGTTTATGTTGGTCAGTTGATCATCCTCGATTGATTTTAATAGTTGCGGGTGCACTATTTATTGTGATGATAGGTTTATTTTCAGTGATACCCAAAGGTTTTATTCCTTCAGAAGACACCGGATTAATTATAGCGAGTACTCAAGCTTCTGAAGGAGTCACTTTTCCTAATTTCGTAAAACGCCAACAGTTTGCAGAAAAAATTATTGAACACAATCCCAATGTTGCCTCGGTTATTTCTACTGTTGGTCAGGGAGCCGGTGGAGTAGCGAGTGGGAATTCTGGTCGTTTTATTATTCGACTAAAAGCTAGCAATAAACGTAACGCCTCAGCGGATGAAGTCATCCAGCAATTGCGTAGGCAATTACATAAAACGCTGGGATTAAAGATTTTTCTGCAAAATCCACCGGCGATTCGAGTGGGTGGAATGGTCACTAATGGTAATTATCAGTATGTACTTCAGAGCACTGATTGGAATACATTAAAAAATATCTCGCAAGTGATGCAACAAAAAATTGCTGCAATAAAAGGCGTACAAGATGTTACTAGCAATTTACAACTTAAAAATCCTGAAATTCGTTTGACAATTTTGCATGATCAAGCTGCTGTTTTAGGTATTACGCCGAAAGATATAGAAAGCGCACTTTATTTAGCTTACGGTGATAGTCAAATTAGCACTATTATGACAGCGACTGATGAATATCCGGTTATTCTCGATATTGATCCTATGTATCAACATGACATCAACAACCTCAATGATCTGTATTTGCAGTCAGCGGTCGGCTCTATGGTTCCTCTTACTTCGATTGTGCAATTGCATGAAGGTGTTGGTCCTCTTACGGTCAATCATGCCGGACAATTGCCGGCAATTACTATTTCCATGAATATTAAGCCTGGCGTTTCTTTAGGTACAATAACCAATCAAGTTGAATCATTGGCTAACCATACTTTACCTCCTACGGTAAATGGCGCTTTTACAGGTACTGCACAAGCCTTTGTTGCATCGCTACAAAGCCTGCCTCTTTTGTTATTGTGCACTATTATCGTGATCTATATGGTGCTAGCGATTTTGTACGAGCATTTCATTCATCCCTTGACGATATTAACCGCACTACCATTTGCTATGTTTGGTGCTCTTCTCGTACTGTTCATCTTTCATCAAGAATTGAATATATTTAGTTTTATCGGACTGATTATGTTAGTAGGACTAGTAAAGAAAAATGGCATTATGATGATTGATTTTGCTTTAGAAATTCGCCGTAAAGAATCAATGTCTGCGCGTGATTCGATAATTCAAGCTTGTATGGTTCGTTTCCGGCCGATCATGATGACCACAGTTGCCGCTATTTTCGCAACATTACCAATAGCACTTGGTCTTGGAGCAGGGGGCGAATCGCGCCAGCCCCTTGGAATCGCCGTAGTAGGGGGCTTGCTTTTCTCGCAATTACTGACACTTTATGTAACACCTCTATTTTATTTGGTTATGGAGGATCTCACTAATTTTTGGCGGGGTTACACCACGAGAAATAAATTATTTAGTAGCGCATAGACATTTCACGTGTTGGGCTTTGCAAGCAGCGCCCAATTTTTTTCATTGTTTCCTCTCTCCCCCATGATATACTAGCTACAATTCATTTCATTTTTTTTGGAGTATCTTATGCTCGCTGTACGCCCTACTGCCTAAATAGAGCTTTAAAAATAGCTAATAGACTTCTTTCAAAATCTAAAAGAAGTCTATTGAAAGCGGTAGTTTTCCTGCTGTTGTATTAACTCGCCTTATTTAAAGCTCTCTTCTGAAAAAATCTTATTTTATACGTAAAAATTATTTATCTGGAGAAAGCGATAATGCTTATTATATCCTTATGTTTATTGTTATTTATTAATGCGATGAGTATAGGATTGGTATTTCCAATCTTTGCCCCATTGTTTACCCTTGCCCATGCGCCATTGTTTTCTGCTAATACGCCGTTAAGCACGCAAACCTTGTTTTATACCCTGATATTAGCGGCACCAACGCTTTGCATAGTATTTAGTGCGCCATTTTGGGGTCGTATATCCGATCGAAAAGGCCGAAAAATTATTTTAATTACGAGTTTGCTCGGAATTGCGACTAGTTTTGGCTTATCAGCGTTGGGAATATATTTGGGTAGCTTAATAGTACTGTTTGCGAGTCGTATATTCGCGGGCTTTATGGATGGCTCAGAATCGGTTGCTCAAGCGGCGCTTGTCGATTTTAGCGCACCGGGTGATAAAGCACGTAACTTGGGTTTTGCGACCTTTGCCGGTACGATTGGTTTTATTATAGGACCAATTTTAGGCGGATTTTTAGCTGAACCTTCGCTAACAGGCCGCTTTCATTATGAAATTCCCTTTGTATTGTCATTAATATTGACCTGCGCCAATGCCTTAATACTGTCTTATAGCTTTCCCAAAGAGACTACTGTTACAGCATTATCACCACCGCAAGCCAGCTATTTCAAATTGCTAAGCAAAGGTTTTTCATTTTGCTTTGATCGGCGCATACGTGCTTATTCATTTTTATTATTTGTGCTGCAATGGTCTTTAGCGGCATTTTTCCAATTAAGCACATTAGTATTAGTGGAAAAATTTCATTATTCGTCGGGTCAAGTCGGTTTGTTTACTACGTTTTTAGGAGCGTGTTTTTCCGGCGGCATATTCTTTGTTATCCATGTATTATTACGACGAGTAGCACATGTAAAATTGCTAAAACTTGGTATTGGATTACTGTGTTTTGCCATCGTGTCAGCAATTTATTTTAGACATTCAACATTGATTGCTTGGGTTTCAGTGGTTCCTATGATGGTTGGCATTGCGATGATGTATAACGTGTTATTAGCGTTTATCTCTAATGCCGTAACCGAGGCAGAGCAAGGCGAGGCCATGGGTAGCGGCACTGCGCTTAAGGCATTAGGATGGCTGGTTTCAGGCGTTATTGTTGGTTATTTATATAGCCATTTGCTGTTAGTACTATGCATTATGCTGTTTGTAGCTGTGCTTGCATTTATTACAGCGATGTTTTTAAAACAATCGCAGCAATAAATTTTCGTTACCCTGCGGTTTGGTCCAGTGAATGTTGGGTTCTGTTTTTGAACCCAACAAACCTAACAATCATTATTAGCAGTTTTTTCATTATCCCTACATTAAATGAATTTTGGTTTGGTGGAATATGGCGACAGTTGTGCAATTCTACATTTGATAACGGCTGTCATCCTAAGGGGCTGTTTTTTTCTTCGCTGTCATCGGGATGACAGCGGAATGCTTTTATAGAAAATTCAGCAGGATTCGCTATTCAAACTCTAGGCAGTATAAGTAGAAGCAGTATTTCTTTCTGGTTTTTTCGATACTTCTGATATAGATGATTTTCTTTCTCGAGGAAAACAACAACACCATGCCCCAGTTTTAGGTTCGACTAATAAAGGTTGCTCTTCTTCTTGAATACTTCCTTGGGAATTTTCTAGTTTAATCATTTCGTCAAATTCTTCTCTAGTCAACGTAGTTAATTTTGTTAAGCTATCATCATCTAAGTAAGTTAAATCTTCTTGAAGTATTTCTCCTTTCATTAACCAAATTCCATTAATTAACTGTTCAATCATACTATTTGCCTGAGCTATCATTTTTGTTTCATCGCCACCAAAATGAAATGCGAATTTTTTTAATATAATTTTATAGAAATCCATTATTGCAGTAACGCTAAGAAAAGGTATGCCAGTCCTGGCAAAATATATTAAAGTGGGGCGGATAAAATCCCAAAATTCATCACTAAAATTATCGATCACTAATTGCTCTGCTGCTGCAAAAGAAAAAGGACTGAGGTAAAAATTCGCTAGCATCAATAGGAGAAATGTTTTAGGGTAAAGTTTTATTTCTAACGGGATTTTTGCCGTATTTTCACCCCATGATGTTATATAGTTATAAATATCTTTTAAAGCATTACCACCAAAAAAAACTAATATAACACCAAAAAAATAGAGCGATGGTGCTGGTAAAGCATAAGCGGCCGCATCATTGCCAGTAAATGTTTTTAATTCTTTAATGGGTTCAGCCAAATAACCACTGCAACTCGCTGCGACCCAAATAGCACCGGCGCAATAACTCGCATATCTCAAACTTGAGTTAACATAAGAAAAAAAAGTGTGTAGTCGCGATGGTTGATAGGGAATTAATTCTTTAGAGGGGAGTTGTGCATTCCCATATTCTGCAAGAGCAAGTAAATTGTTCAGATTATTTTCTTTTTCTTTGTTTCCCGTTAATAACTTCACAACGTTGCCTGGATTTATTTTGTATCCACCATGCTTTACATCAAAAGAAAAGTCTTCTAATAAAATTCTATTTTTTGCTCTAGTCAGCGACCCCATGACTAATTGTTTAAGTTGTAAGTGAATAGCTAATTGCCTTTGGTTTTTCAGAAAAATTTCTTTTTGATGTTCATTCAAACGGCAATATTGCATATATTCAAACAATTTTTCGAAAGGTATCGTAGGGAACCGGTACAACGGTGTTCGCATAACAAGATAAAACGGCAAAAAATGTAAAACGGTGTTATCAAATAAAATGAGGCCTGCATGGAGTGATAATAGCCACAATGGTTCACCAGCGGGATGATAACCAAAAACTACTGCTGCAAGCGGGATTGAAGAGACCATGGACCCAAGACCAATAAAACTATTTTTTAGCCCTTGTTGCCATTTTGGTATAGTAACTAATATATCCTGGAGTTCAGGCGGTATATGCTCACTTCTTCTAAACTGAAAAAAGAATTCGGTTGCATTATAAAGCACGACTAGGGATGCAGTAAGCGTTCCTGCCTCATAACTAACTTGAAGCCATAGAGCTGCATTCCCACTATATTTACTTGCGGGGAAGTAATAAAGAATATCTCCAGTAATGGAAACAAAAGCTAGTAATGCTTGCGTTTTTAGTTCAGAAGATAATGTAAGTAAATGATCTTGATTTAGATAATAGTTAGAAATTCGAGTTAGAGCTAAAAGAGATTTTTGTGTGGCTGTTTCTTGGTCCATCATAATAGTCTTAAGTCCTTAATAATCTTTAATTAAATTTATACTCCGCCGTTTTGCCATGAGAGCTTAGTGTTTTGTCCATTGCTAGTGTGTTGGCAGTAGCGTGAAAGGCGGCGATTATAATATAAGTATTTGGAAAAATAAAGCGCATATTAATAAAACCCCCGCAGCAAGCTATGAGCATAAATTAAACCAATGATCTTTGTTTTTTTAAGTGGGAACATAAACATCGCTACCACCATCAATAGTAATAATGCTGCCGGTTATCCAGCTTGACTTTTTGGAGGCTAACATAATTGCCATTGGTGTAATATCTTCGGGTTTTCCTGCCCTATTAAGTGGAATTTTCGCTGTTCTTTTATTCCAAGCTTGCGGATTAGCCTCTCTTTGGGTTTGGTTAATATTCGTTTCTATGAGGCCGGGTGCAATAGCATTGACACGGATTTTGTATTTGGCAAGTGCGCTGGCAGAGGCTTTGGTTAACATATTCAATGCTGCTTTTGAACATTCATAATGCGTTAGACCAGGTGAGATAATTTTTGCACTGATAGAAGAAATATTAATAATACTGCCACCGCGATCTTGTTGCCGCATAACGGTTGCGACTTGTTGGGTGAGAAAAAACGGTGCTTTTAAGTTTATAGATTGTATTTTTTCAAAAGCATCTAATGGGATATCTAAAAAATCATCGTGTCTGGTTAAAGTGCCCGCATTATTAACCAGAATATCAATACTGCCTAAAAATTTGCTGGCATCTTGCACCAAATTGTGCAAATCTTCCGTTTTATTCAGATCAGCTGGAATTGCCTTTGCTTTGCCGTTAAAAGCCTGAATAGCAGCAATAGTCTTTTCAGCGCCTGCTTTATTCTTTTGATAAGATATGACAACTTCCGCGCCTTCTGATGCATAAGCAACAGCTATTGCTTGTCCAATACCGCTACTTCCGCCGGTGATAATTGCTTTCATGCTTTTTAATTCTTGCATGTTGATTCCCTATTTGTAGCAACCTAAAATAACACATTAATCTTAATGTATTGTAAACTTGCAAATTAAAGATAAACAAGTCAAACTGTCTGGTTATAATTTGCGCTAAATAAGTATTTTACTTGCTGGTGATTTTCAGGTAATACTCAAGTTCTAAAAAATCCATAAACTTTATACACCAAACGCGTCAAGCAAGGAATTAAATAGGATACGCCCCCTTTGAAAAAGAGGCAGACTAGGGAATCGAGGTGGGGAATTTTAAACTTTTAGGCGTCATTCCCGCCTGCACAGCATTGGTAAGGACGCAAAGCGCGCAAGCGGGAATCCAGAGCTTAGCTTAAATCGGAATATTGTTTGCATAAAGCTCTAGATTCCCGCTTGATAGCTAATTCTGTTTGCTCTTTGCTGTGCTAGCGGGAATGACGCCGGAGTAGCTTCAAAGCAAATCCCCCGTCGCGCAAAGAACGAAAAACGCGCGGCGACCTTTTACAAAAGGGGTAAGTCAAGTCAAAAATTTCATTAGCAACATCGATAGGATTTTCATCATGAACAATATGAATTCAGGCACGAAAGGAGACATTATTATTATTGATGCTTTTTCCACTGGAAAAACACTTGCTAAGTTCCTTAAACAATATGGCCATAATTTAATTCATATAAAAAGTAGTCCTGCTCTTCCGAGCCGATTTCAGCATAACCCCGAAGATTTTAGTGAAAATCTGGAATATACCGGGGATATTAATAATATCGAACAAATACTTACAAAGTATAAAAAAATAATTATGTGCGTACCAGGTTCAGAATCAGGTGTAGAGCTGGCTGATTTGTTAAGCGAACGATTAGGATTGCCAACCAACGGCACAGAATTTAGTAAAGCGAGAAGAAATAAGTTTGAAATGATAGATAAAGTTGCTGCTGCAGGTATCCCCACAGTTAAACATTACAAAGCAAATAATGTAGAAGATATTATTGAATGGTGGGATAAAGAGCTTAAAGAGGATCGCATTGTATTAAAACCGCTTGAAAGTGCTAGCGGTGATAATGTCTTTTTTTGCCATAATAGAAAGGAAATTATTGCTGCATTTGAAATAATAATCAAGGATCAAAATTTATTTGGTGAGCAAAATATAGAGGTTTTAGCCGAAAGTTTTAATCAGGGTTGCGAATATATTGTTAATACTGTGAGTAGCCATGGTTTCCACATTGTTACAGAGATATGGCGCATCAATAAAAAACCAGGGACTCTTATTTATGATACCGCAGAAATTGTCCACGAAAACGAAGAAGAATTTGAAAAATTATTCAATTATGCAAAGCAAGTCTTAGATGCACTGCACATACAATATGGAGCATGTACGACTGAACTTAAATATACGAAACAAGATGGACCTAAGTTAATTGAAACTGGAGCAAGAATGATGGGAGCAGCGCCAGTCACATTCTCAAATGAATTAGCTGGCTGTTCACAAGTTTCTTTAATGGCTGACGCTTATTTAAGTTTAGATAAAGAAGAGTTTATGGCTTGTGTAGCAACTCGTAAACACAATAAGAAATTTTATGGCATGGCTGTGATCTTAATTTCTTATGTACTTGGAACCTTAACCGATGATCTTGATACCAGCGACATTGAAAAATTAAAGACTTATCACAGTAAAGCAATTGCAGTAAAAAAAGGCGATTCATTACCCATAACAGTGGATAGCTTAACTGCACCGGGTGAAATATATCTTTTCAGTACGGAAAAAGAGGAACTTTTAGAAGACTATAGAGCGTTACGTGATATTGAGGCAAATAAACTCTATGTTAGCGCATTAAGACATAATAATGAAAATTCCTTACAAAACTCCATTATGAGTTATTCTAATAAGAAAACAATTTACCTTGGATTTTTTCGTCCAAGTAGCTCTCAGCTCGTAGTAAATGGTTTTTTCGCAAATATTCCACTTATGTTTACAGCCCCTTCCGCCTTATTAGCAATACGTCCAAGGTTAAAATAAATTTCAATTTTTGTGGAGTGCACTATGACGGTCATTACTGGTTTATCAGGCAATGAAATATTTTGTTTAGCACAAAAAGGCTATGTTCCAGGAAATATTGTAGTTGGCAATAGTGTTCATTCATTGGGTTTGCTTGGGAGTATTGGCTCAGGTTTTAAAGCAATATTAGGTGGAGAGATTGCTCAAGTTACTAAACTCATTGCAGAAGGTAGGGAGAAAGCTTATCAGCGCATGATGCAGGAAGCGGCTTCTCACAATGCCTCTGGGATTACAGGAATAGCAAGTCAACTCATATTCCATGGTGCTAATGTTGAATTTTTATCGATTGGCTCAGTAATATTTTCATCAAATTCCGCAGAAAATTCGCAGTTTTCGACTTCTGCTAATGGACAAGAACTCTATGCCCAGTTAGATGCAAACTGCAAACCTATTTGCTTTGCATTTGGCAACGTTGCTTATTCAATGGGTGTAGGACGTGGAATTTTAGGTAAATTAAAAACATTGGCACGAGGAGAAATTAAGGAATTTTCAGATATTTTTAATCATACACGGCATTTGGCATTAGAGCGGATTATAGCGCATGCCAAACAACAGAATGTTAATGCTGTACTTGGCATTGAAACAACTATCTTACCTTTTAGTGGTGTCAATGAAATGTTAATGATTGGCACGGCGTCAAATATTACTGCGTTTTCTTCAGAATCAACGAGTCACATTATCACCAGCGATATGACCAATATCGAAATGTGGAATATGGCAAAGCTGGGCTATGTCCCCATGAAATTATTATTAGGAACATCAGTTTATTCTTTAGGATTAGTCGGTGGCATCACCTCAGTTTTAAAATCGTTTGTTCGCGGTGAAATTAATGAATTAACGCAATTAATTTATGATGCTCGTGAAAATGCACTTGCGCTTATTAATAGCGAAGCTAAAGAGATTGGCGCTGATGAAGTCATTGGGGTCAAAACCTACGTCTATCAATTAGGAAATGGTCTCATCGAATTTCTTGCCATTGGCACAGCGGTAAAAAAACTACCCAATATGCAAGTACAATCGGCAGCACTTCTTCCGCAAGCCATTATTGTGGATAGGGATACTTTTTATGATTCAAATAGTACTAATAGCTTTAATGTAAATATTAACGCTGGTGTAAAACCAATAAACAAAGCAACCAGTAATATCAGTAATATTTTTCTATCGATGGGGATTTTTTTAGTTATTGTATTGTATCTGTTGATAAGATTTTTTAAAACGTAGGGATAGAATTGTGAAAGTACTGGTTACTGGTGCTACCGGATTTATTGCTTCACAAATAGTAACTGATCTTCTTTTAGCAGGGCATTTGGTTACCTGTTGCGTAAGAAATAAGGCTTATGCGAAGAATTTATTTCCAACGGCAACCATACTTTCATGTGATTTTAGCAATGATATTACACCAGATCATTGGATTAACCGGCTAAAAAATATTGATATAGTCATTAATTGTGTAGGAATTCTTTATCATCCGAATAAAAAAACCATTTGGGCAATTCATTATGATACACCCCGCGCATTGTTTGATGCCTGCGTTAATGCGGGCATCAATAAAATTATTCAAATTTCTGCTCTTGGTATTGACAAGGCTAACGTAGAGTATGCAAAAAGCAAACAAGCTGCAGATGATTATTTATTATCACTACCAGTAAAAGCAATTATTTTACGACCTTCATTAGTGTATGGACGTGGTTCTTATGGTGGGACTTCTTTATTTAGAGGATTAGCTGGATTGCCGTGGATTATTCCTATTCCTGGGAAGGGCAATCAGCAGTTTCAGCCTATTTATTTGCAGGATTTATCAAAGTCTATTATACGATTGCTTGAAAAACCACTGTTACAAAGTGAAATACTCAACGCCGTAGGTCCAAAGCGCGTTACATTGATAGAAATTTTGATAAAACTACGGGCATGGTTAGGTTTCACCAAAGCAAGATTATGGTTTATGCCACTCTTATTTATTAGAGTGGGATCGTTATTCGGAGATTTGATCCCATATTCATCGATGAACACTAGTTCATATAAGATGCTTATCCAAAATAATATTACCAGTGATGCCGAAGTAAAAAAATTTCATGATGCAATTGGTTTTATTCCCAGCGATTTTTCTACGGGTATTTATAGTAAGCCTAGTACTGTACAAGATCATTGGCATGCACGGCTTTTTTTTCTTAAGCCGTTATTGCGAATAAGTATAGCCATGGTTTGGTTATTGACAGCAGTATCTTGTCTGTTTTTTAATTCTAAAACAGCGCTATATGAGTTACTGACGCATATTGGAGTAGGCGGTATTGGACAACCTATTTTATTGTATGGAGCCAGTATTCTAGATGCAATTGTGGGTGTGGCTATGTTGACTGGTTGGCAGCTTAAAAAAATATGTTCTTTGCAAATTATCCTTATCTTATTTTATACTGCCATCATCACTTGGAAACTTCCTTATTTATGGCTTGATCCATTCGCACCCATTGCCAAAAATGTCCCTCTTTTAGTGGCAATAATAATTTTTCTCGCACTGGAATCTGATCGATGATGTGGTATCTATTACTTAAATATATTCATGTATTAAGCTCAACGATTTTGTTTGGGACTGGTATTGGCACTGCTTGCATAATGGTATATGGCCATAAAACTAAAAACCCACAGGTAATTGCCGCTGTTACTCAATATGCAGTGTTAGCTGATTGGATTTTTACTGGAAGTTCTGGCTTTATCCAACCGGTTACGGGTTTCGCTTTGGTATATATTGCTGGCTATTCTTGGACATCAGGGTGGGTATTAGGTTCGATTATAGGATATTTAATCGCTGCATTTTGTTGGTTTCCAGTGGTTTACTTACAAATTAAGCTGCGCGATTTTGCGTTAGCGGCACAGAAAAATAAAACCGCACTTCCAGCAATTTATTTTCGTTATTATAAGTATTGGTATTGCTTAGGTTGGCCAGCTTTTCTTAGCCTTATCGTCGTGTTTTATCTAATGACTAATAAGCCCAGTTAATTTTCTGTGACCACACAGGCGGTATTTCGGAGAGCCTGTTCTATTTTTTCCATTGTCATCTCGAGGAGCTGCTTTTTTGCAACTCCGACGTTATTGCGAGCTCCTCGCTTTTTTTTATGCGGGGCGCGGCAATCCAGTTTTTTAACAGCGTTTAATGATTTCATTTCAATCGTCATTGCAAACTTAACTTTGAAGTTCCCTCAAGGCATAGGGTTGGATTGCCGCGTCCGAAAAAAGCAACTCTGCGGGATGACAGAAAAAGGGGATGGCAAACAACTTGAGATGACACCAAAAAATTATTCTACACTGTTAACCCTTTTACAAAACTGATAGAGTGAGAAGCTGCTGTTGATGCAGTAGCTTGGGCAAATACACCGATCTCGCTGGCGCATTTGCTCATACTAAAATCATTACGGCACTGCCTATTAATAATTTGTTCTTTAGTTTTATCCGAGATAGCGAGCAGTTCACAACCATCACCTAATATGTCTTTCAAAATTCTATCTTCTATATGGCGATCTAAAGCGGCATTTAATAGTGCTTCATATTTTTTTGGTTCATGGTTTTTAAGATTATCAAGAGCACTAAAATATTTTTCTTTGTTTAAGTCCTGATGAGGATGTTGTTTCTGATAAATGGTGTTACTTAAATTATACGCTATTTCTCTTTTTAACTCGGTAGGATCTTTTCCTTTGTGTTCCTTAAAATATTTTTCTTTTTCAGCATCGAATAGTTGTTTCTTCGCCACGCGGTTAACGATTTGATTATATATCACTTCGCCAAGTTTCACGCCGCCCGCTATAGAACAGATAATCACTCCTGGCAAAAATAACGGTGGAAACCAAAATCCCGCAGCTGCAAAGGTCATGCCAATTGCAGCTACCGTCCATACAGCCAACGAGATAGATTTACGTTTAACATTTTCTTGTTGATTTTTTTTAATTTCATCAGCAAGGTTTTTTTGAGCTTCGGTAGGTTTCGGTTGTTGTCCTGGATTTAGACCATAGTTATATAATTTAGGCGCTGCTTTTTCCATTTCTTTCCAGGTTTCAAAAACTGCGTTTAATCTGCTTTTCTCTGTTTCATGCAAACCTTCCTTGGCGTATTGCACACTTGCTAGCGCAATCGCTTTTTCTTCTAAATTTTCCTTCCTTTTTTGTAAATTATCATATTGAGTTACTTGGTTTTGTAAGAACTCTTTTAATTTTTCATATTCAGCTCTTGCATCATCCGCAGAATAAAAACCATCAGTTTCCCAGGTATTTTTTGTAATATACTTATTAAATCTCTTATCTAGTTTTGCAATAACTTGTGCTATCACACTGACAAAATCTAGGTTTTTATTGGTTTTCTCTACTTTGTCTCGAATTTTTTTAAATAAAGTTTTAAAAGGTTCATCTACCACTACACTTTCTATGACTGCCATTTTTTCATTTATTTTTTTAATTTTTTCCGTGATATTTTCCAGCAGACATAAAGTATCTAAATTTTTAACCGAGCGCTGTAATTTTCGAGCCGCCCATGCGGTAGACGCCCACATACAAGCAGCGAAACCAATCGTTCCTGCAGCAGTGGCTGTAGTTCCTAATGCTGCTGCCACTGCAACAGAAAGCACATGATATTGTGATAACAAGGTAAGGGTAGTCGCTCCGGTAAGCAGGGTAGACATACCAATATTTGTAGCAATGGCGGCTCTTTTTTCATGTTCTCGGCGCACGACTTTGCCGTCTGAAAATTTCTTGATGCCCTCTGCCGCCGCGACATAACCGCCGATACTATCAAAATAGTTCCATCCTGCACCAAAACCGTTGGCTACATTGGTGGGAATTAACGATTCTTTGATGGCTGTGAGCACATAAGCTATTGCGCCAGCGCTAAAATAGAGCCGCATGCCATCATCAAGCCAACCATTGGCTAACGCGATGGGGTCGATATCGTTGGGACTTAATAAAGAGGTAGGATCAATAGGTGACGATTCTTCCGAGTTATTCCCCTCGAGAGAAATTTTTTTATTATCATCTTTGTTACCACCTAGCATATATGTTCCCCTGTACCTACCCAAAATGCTTGCCTTTGTTGAGCTAAGGGACAGAGTAAGATCTGTCTAGGTATAATGGGTGAATTGCCGCTTGTGCTGAGAGAAATCATGAAAATTCTGCCGTTTTGGACCAGATTTAGTCCTTTAGTATAGTGGTCTGTATTTGAGCTGGAATTTCCTTCATGGAAACTAGTCTATGAACAATATTTTATCAGGAAAATATTAACGCAGGATTAAATGTAGACAAATTGGGGGATTGACACCTATGGAGAGTACTTTCACAAAGAAGGCTAAGCAGAGCCAGCTTCATGACTCGACTAAAGGAAAGTTAATGACTATTCTAAATAAGGATGCGTTTTGAGAGCTTATTCAATGACAAAGTCCCAGACAGCTTAAGAAAATGAAATTTGGGTTTGGTGGATTACGGTGCAAAAAGCAGCACCTCAAATAGTTTGTAATGCGCCAACCGTCCTAAGGTAAATATGATGAAATATAAAATTGCTGATGCAAAATGTTTGGTAGTAAAAGTGGGTTCGTCCTTATTAGTGGATAACACAACCGGGAGGATAAACCGTAAATGGCTTAGGACACTCATTGACGACATCGTACATTTTTGGCAGGCCGGACTTAAGGTCGTTCTCGTTTCATCAGGTTCTGTGGCCCTTGGCTGTCATCATTTACAATTGAAAAACGGTGATTTACATCTTGAAGAAAAACAAGCTGCAGCAGCAGTAGGGCAAATCAAGCTGGCACACGTGTATGAAGAAATGCTAAAAAAGCATGGCATAACCGTTGCACAGATTCTCTTAACGATTAATGACAGTGAAAATCGAATAAGCTACATCAATATAAAAAATACCTTAGAAACTTTATTGGCTTTACGCGCTATCCCCATCATTAATGAAAACGACACAACGGCTACCAATGAAATTCAATACGGTGATAATGATAGACTGGCAGCCCGTGTCGCACAGATGATCGGTGCGGATACTTTAGTGTTACTCTCAGATATCGAAGGACTTTATACTGCAAATCCACAACTGCATCCTACCGCTCAATTTATCCCTGAAGTAAAAAAACTAACGCCAGAAATTTTGGCGATGGCAGATGAATCTATTAGCGACCATGGTTCAGGTGGAATGATTACGAAACTTTCTGCGGCAAAAATAGTTTTATCTAGTGGATGTCGGATGGTTATAGCCCCAGGGAAATACTTCAATCCTTTAACACGCATTGATTTACCCAGTCAATGTACTTGGTTTGTACCAAAAACCTCACCAATAAAAGCACGGAAAAATTGGATTGCTCATCATCTACAGCCACAAGGTATTCTGCTAATTGATGCGGGAGCCATCATAGCGTTAACCCGAGGAAAAAGCTTATTATCGGTTGGTGTTCTAAAAGTTCAGGGGGAGTTTCGCAAAGGTGATGCAGTATGTGTCTTATCGGAAAACAAACAAGAAATTGCTCGAGGCATAGTTAATTATGCTGCCCACGAAGCTAAAAAAATTGTTGGGAAGAAAAGCTGTGAAATTGAAAAAATTTTAGGTTATCTGGGGTCAGAAGAAATTGTTCATAGGAGTGATTTAGTCATCACAGCAGGAGAAAAAATTTGAATACTATTCAAGGAAAAAATATTCATGAATTGATGATTTCTATTGGCAAAGACGCGCGGGATGCAGCACGTGTTCTTGCGATAACAACTGCTGAAATAAAAAATAAAGCCATACTTGCTATCGCAAAAGCCATTCGCCGTAACCAAGCGATGATCCAAAATGCTAATGAAAAAGACTTAGCTCAAGCAAAACAAAAAGGGCTATCAGCAGCATTCATGGATAGACTGCTGTTAGATAATAATCGTATAGAGGCAATGGCTAAAGGATTAGAGGCAATTGCTGAATTGAATGACCCGATTGGAACAACCCTTGCCACTATAAAACGACCGAATGGATTAAAAATTATTCGCGTCAGAATACCTATCGGGGTAATTGGGGTTATTTATGAATCGCGCCCTAATGTCACAACCGATGCGGCAGGACTTTGTTTGAAATCAGGAAACGCTGTTATTTTGCGTGGCGGTAGCGAGAGTTTTCATTCATCGAGCGCTATTATGGCCGCAATTCATGAAGGATTACATACAGCAACGCTGCCAAAAGCTGCTATACAAATGATTCCAACTTCGGATCGTACAGCGGTAAGCGAAATGTTAAGCATGGATAAATATATTGATGTGCTGATTCCCCGTGGTAGTCAACAACTCATCGAATATATTTCTGCAAATACGCGTATCCCATTATTTAAGCATGCAGCGGGATTATGCCATACCTATATTCACGAAGCAGCCGACTTAGACATGGCCAAAAACTTGGTGCACAATGCAAAAATGCGCCGCACGGGAATTTGTGGCGCAACGGAAATTCTGCTGATTGATCAAGCTATTGTTTCATCGCATTTACCAACAATTATCGAAGATTTGCATAATGCAGGTTGCGAAATACGCGGGGATGAACCGGTGGTAAAATTAGATTCTCGAGTGAAGTTAGCCAGCGAGCAAGATTATAAAACTGAATTTTTGGATGCAATCATCGCCATTAAAGTTATCAATGATCTAGCAAGTGCCATAGAACATATTGTTAGCCATGGTTCGCACCACACAGAAGCAATTATTACCGAAGACAAAGCCGCTGCCGAACGATTTTTAAAAGAAATTGATAGCGCTATCGTTATGCATAACGCTTCGACTCAATTTGCTGATGGCGGTGAATTTGGCATGGGCGCTGAAATGGGCATTGCCACTGGGAAATTGCACGCACGCGGGCCAGTTGGAGTAGAACAACTCACCACATTTAAATATTTAGTTTATGGCAATGGCCAAGTCAGGCCTTAAGTATAAGAGACTACCCAACAGGGATTTTTTATATAGCTTTAACCATTGGCAACTCATCCCAACAGGTCGTGTAACGGGGAGAGCGGTGATCAGAACGCATATGCCAAGGACGCTGAATGCCTTGTGCAGCAAAGTGGATAGTATTTTTGCCAAAAGCGCTATTAATTATATCCACTGTTTGCATAAGTTTATCGGACTTCTCGCAGGCAGTGTCAGCAAATAAATCGGTTTGTATGATAGTGTTTTCCGTTAAATGCATCAGCAAAATGCCGGTTTTTTGATAGTGATAGTTGGGTTTATAAATCCGTTGCAAACAGCGCTTAGCTGCTTGAATAATGAGTCGAGTGTCACTGGTTGGTGTGCTAAAAGAACAACTATGGCTATTATGATAAAACGGTTCGGTTTGATGAAATGGACTGGTTCGCAAGAAAACGGAAAGACGCTGGACCCGGCTGTTTTGTTCGCGCAATTTTACGCAGGCATTGGCAGCATAATGGCTGATAGCTTCTTCTAACGCCGCTAACGCGGTCACTGGCGTACCAAAAGATCGGGAAGACAAAATATTTTTTCGCGGACGTATAGTTTCTAAGTCTAAGCAAGCAATGCCCCGCAATTCATAGATAATGCGTTCAACAACAACGCTAAAAGTACGTCGAAGCGTGCTAGCATCACTGTCACGTAATGTTTTCGCAGTGTAAATACCCCGCTGTTGCAATTGCTGTGTTAATTGCCGTCCGATGCCCCAAATGTCTTCAATGGGAAATTCCGCCAAAATCTTTTCTTGTACCGCTTGCTCTCGAAGGTCAAACACACCTGCTTTGGTTTTCTTTTTAGCAATGTGATTAGCAACTTTGGCTAAGGTTTTTGTGGGGCCTAATCCCACCGACACGGGCAATCCCGTCCAGCGTTTGACGGTCTGACGCAGCAAGAGTGCTTGTTCTACACGATCCCGCCAAGCATTATCATCCCAACGTAGAAAAGCTTCATCAATGGAATACACTTCTAAGTTAGGACAAAAAGCCTGAAAGCATGCCATCATTTTGTCAGATAAGCTGCCATAAAGCGCATAATTGGCGGAGAGCACTTTTACTTTTTGTTGCTCACATAATTTTCGGTATTGATAATAAGGAGCACCCATAGGCACTAGTGGTTTTATTTCATTTGAGCGAGCAACAACACAGCCATCATTATTTGAGAGCACCACGACAGGGCGTTTTTCCAGTTTCGGATTAAACACACGTTCGCAGGAGACATAGAAATTATTGCCATCGACTAAGGCAAAAGTCGTCATAAAAGGAGTACCTAAATTCAAGGTTTCCTTCTCCTCTACGTTTTTGGGGGAGAAGGTTAAGATGAGGGGGCAGAATTTTGTAAAGTTATTAAATAGATGAATTAATGCAACACTCTTTTTTCCCGCTATTTAAATGAACGAATGACGTGGGCCACGACACCCCATATCGTCACTTCGCTATTAGGATCCAGCGCAATCGGAGAATAATCAGGATTGGCAGGACACAGCATCATCTGCCCCTCTTTATCTTGCAATAATTGCTTTACCGTCAATTCGCCATCCACCACCGCAATAACCACTTTGCCAGGCACCGCTTCCAGGCTCCGATCCACAATCAAGATGTCATTGTCATAAATGCCAACGCCAGTCATACAGTGGCCTGAAACACGCACCATAAACGTTGCGGCTGGGTGTTGAATGCAGTATTCGTTTAAATCCAAACTTAACTCGATATGATCCTCTGCTGGAGAGCGAAATCCTGCGGGAATCTTATAACTATAGAGGGGAAGAGGAATAGATTTTCCCGGCACTAACCGTGCTATCGACTCTATATCATTGCCTAATATGAACGGTTGTTTGGATAATGATGATGAAAGAAATAGCGGCGCATCTGCCTGCGAAATAGTACCAGTGGACATAAACGTTCTCTTTATAATAGGGCGAAAAACAAGCAACAACGGTATAGAAAAAGAACGTAAAAGACAAGGCCGGCTGAAAATTTTTTTTACAGGTTATTCTTATAGGTTAGATTGAAATTACAATAGACCAATGTTCCAGGTGATTTGCATACCAACTATATTCGTGTTTTGTCTTAATTGGCCTGCGGTATGGATTATTCCATTGGCGGCTGTGACCGTGGTATTTCGATTGGAATTGCCATAAAACCAATGCTGATAGCCCACATCAAATCCCCACATTTTATTTAAATTAAATTGGAAACCGGTGCCTAAAATTAGTTTATTTTCATCGGGAACTATAATCGAAGTTGCTTGGGTAGTGGGAGATTCATCATAGGCTAAACCACCGCGCAATGTTATACGTGAATTTAATAGGTAATTTGCGCCGATTGCAGTATACCAACTATTGCGTAAATGTAGCGGGATCTGTTTGTTCACTATAATGGGCTGACCATTGATCACATAGACCATGTTATTTAAATTAATATTATTTAACTTATTCCAATCAGTATAAACCACTGAACCGACTAATTCCCATTGCGGATTTAATTGATGGTATACGCTAAAATTAGCCGAATCTGGGGTTTTTATTTTCATATGCAGATTTTGATTTATCAAACCTACACTTGATAAACCAGTTAAAGAGCCGGTTAAATCACTCTCGCCTGACATATTGAAAGTAACTTGTGAATGGTATGCGAGACCAAAGCGGGTGGCGGGCGAATATTGATAAAGCACGCCGCCGTGCCAACCTATACCCCAATTGCCACCTTTATTCTCAGAGTAAGTATCAAAGGCGTTTAATGTATTCCCAGAAAAAAACGGGCTTGGGAAACCAATAATCGAATCAAAATTTGCATGCGCATAATCAAAGTCAGCACCAATACCGGCTGACCATTTAGGTGTAATTAAATAAGCAAAACTCGGCGTAATATCCACTACGTAAAAATGACTTCGGGTTCCTTCATATCGAACCACGCTATTACTGCCATAATTTGAAGCGAAACTAAAAGGTATTCCTACATTTAAGCCCATGGCGAAACGATCATTGAAAGGAATAGCTTCATTGAAAGCAGGGAAATATTGGGTTTTACCGCCGTTAACACTGCCTTGTTGCGTAGAAAGAAAGCCAGGTATTGGGGTAAAATTACTTTGCCAAGTAGAGCGGCCATTGAATGTAACATCATTGAAAAGCGCTGCCGTGGAATAAGTAATTTGTCGAGTTTTAAAAAGTATTAACGCAGCCGGGTTAAAAAAGCCAGTGCTTGCATCTTCTGCCGCAGCCGCAGTGCCCGCATAAGCGTTGCCCATTGCTGAAGCAACTTGTTCAAAATTTTGAAGACCTTCAGCATAAGCAACCGATAAACCAGAACTTATTAGTAATACAACGCCACAGATTTTTTTCATGGGATTACCTAATTATTATTATCGTTAAATGTAATAATTGCCAGAATTTGTCCGCGTAGATTAGCATTAGTTGGCATTTTTGCAACGGGATTTTGGAAATCTAAGGCAGAAAAAATTCTCATTTCCCATTGTTATCTTGAGACTATTTTTTGCGGGTTTGGTTGCCATCCCAAGGAGCGAAGAAAACACCCCCTTTGCAAAGGGGTGCTCCATATTGATGCTTAGCTTGTCGCGCATGCCCTCATTATTAAGCGCGGCAATCTAGCGACATAAGAGAAAGGCAGTCTAGAGAATATCAAAATTGCTTTCTGGATTGCTTCGCCACACAAAAACAAAAAATGTGTGGCTCACAATAACGTCTATAACGCGCGGCAATTCAGAATTTTATAATAGTACTGTTTCTTCTATTTACTGAATGATACAGAAGTTGTAGCTGCTAATTTTTCATAGTCAGAATATTTACTTTTACAATGTTCTTCAAATGCGCTTTGCTGAGAATTCATTAGTTCACCAGTGTGAAGTGGTTTTTGATTATGGGAAGCTAAAAATATCTTAGTGAAAAAATCAAAGGCACCTTGATAACCATCCGTAACTTTTATGGGGCGATCCGTTGCAGGGTTGAATGTGGTTAGACGCCAACTTCCTTCGCGTTGAATCCCCACCTCTGTATGCGTAAAAATGTAGCCAAGTAAAGCTAAAACTCGATCTTCCCAGGGCGTTTCATTTTCAACAAAATAACGAATTAGGTTGCCGATGGCAGGGTCCTCTATTACCGCGTAGTCTTTGCCATAAATTTGTTCAGCTGTAACTTCCTTCTCCTGGCCGTTATTATCTTTTGTAATAAACTTATCTATCTGAGGAACTTTGGCGAGTAATTGATAAAAAAAGTACTGATGTATGGTTTCGAGTGTTTCATGCACAACTTTCCACTTCTTATTTTGGGTATGAGCATTTTCTTCATTTCCCGGATGTAATAGAGCATCTCTCAATAAAACCATCGAGTATTGAGGGAAATTACTTACATTTATAATCTTGTTAGTTTCTCTACTAACTGGTTGTGCACCGAAAATTAGCCCGAGTGCATAGCAATGCACAGCCGGAGATCCTGCCTCCCATTTAACCGTAATTTCTTCATCCCCTAGATAAACTTTTTGATCAGCATACAAGCCTTCGATGCTCGGATATTTTTCTTTTTCTTCTTTATACTCCAGCGGTTGACTAAGACTATAAACCGCCCAGCATTTTTCATGAATTTCTGCAGGAATATACAAATGAATCAGTGGTTTAAAACATTGTACTTCTCTGCTTTCCGAATGCACTATTTGCTGGTGCAATTGTTCGCCGTGTGTTTTATTTTTAATTATTATTTTAGATAAAATAAACCCAGCAAGATGTAAATATTTTTCCCGAGGATTCAGCTTGGTATTTAGTTGTAATCCTTGAATATAATTCCCAATAAGATGTGTTTTCCCTGTTTCTTGCTTGTAAGTTTTTCCAGCTTGTTCACTTGCATTAGCTAATTGATCAAAACAAAATTGCCAAACTTGAAAGAGGTCATCTTTATCTAAGCCATATTGTTGAGCTTTTTCAGGATGAATTAAGACTTCTTCAGCAATTGCTTCAAAGTCTTTTCCTAAGCGCTCATAAACTGTGCTTGTTTTTTTGTGGTCTACTTCTTTCTCTTTCTCTTTCTCTTTCTCTTTCTCCTTTGAATTTTCTTTTGCCGTTTCTTTCTCACCTTTTTGTGTTGATACTTTTCCTCTAATTTCTAGTGGGGGAATTAAATCTTTGTTAGCTTTGTAATGCTGATAAGCAGCAGTACAGGCAGATATAAAAAGTGGGGTGATTTCGAAGTTTTTATGTAAAATACCTTTAAAAAATCCTTTATAATTTTTTTCGTCAAGAGCCTTGAAAATAAAACCTAATGTAATGGCTAGCTTGTATTTGCTAGAATAAAGTGGCTCATTCAATCTATTAATGGCGGCTATAAAATTGACTACTACTGTAGCGTCGTTGAATTTAAGATGGACAAGTTTTTCCTGCACGTCATTTAACATGCCGGTATAATTAGCCGTAATAGTAGTAGTATCTTTTGAATGGCCAAAAATAAAGAAGATCTCTGAAAACTTAGCATCATCCAACACTCTGCTCCAATGCTCATGTTGTCTAAAACAAACATCAAAAGTACTGTTACCTAAATATTTTCTAAATAATTGCACTATATTTTGTTCGAGGTCATTTGATGAGAAATTAGCTTGTTCATTTGTTTGAGTCAGCACCACCCACATCGATTCTAAGGAAATATTCGGTTGAGTTTCGTGAAAATCTTTTGCAAACTGGGGAAAGATATCCAGCCATTTAGGATTTTGTGCTAACCATAATTGCACATGAATTTCGGCATTAATGTGTGGGTTTCGGGTTACGTTTTCTAGAAGTTGCTCAAATGCTTGGGCTTGTTTTAATAGATTTTTGCTTAAAGCGCCTACCACAGCGGTGGAAATACCAGTGGTGCTATGTCTGGCTTTTTTAATTGATTTAGTATTAAGAAACAATTGGCCTATGGCAACAAAGTGTTGATTACGCTCTTGATACTCTTGTGCTTTACGTGTTTCTTCCGCAAATTTTTCATCTTGTTCATCTGATTTGCCAAGTCTTAGATTGGGTTGTTGTTGTAGAAATGCAATCATTGCTTGATGGTTTTCTCCTACTGCTAAATCATAAGGCGTTCGTTTATTATGATCGATCACAGAAAAATTCATTTTGTCAGGCTCAGATGTAAATACCAGAGCAGCCAAAATGGCTGGATCAGGTTGCATTGCGGCAAAATGCAGCGCCGTGTGTCCTTCATGGTTAGGCGCAGTAATATCAGCTCCATCGGCGATAAGAGAGACCACTTTTTGTAGGTTGCCGGTTAGAATAGCATCATGCAAGCTAGTAATATTAGTACCTTGTTTCTTATCTGTATCTACAGGTTTTGTTCTCAATAATTTAAACATACGAATCTCTCTAAAATTCTTTCAATGTGGATAAAAGTAGAATTGGCAGTTGCTTCCTGCTCTTTTTTTGTCATGTTTTGGATGATAAATTAACATATGATGGAATTGCAAGAAATATAATGAGCATTTAATTGTCGGGTAGGGTGACAGAGAGTTCCTGGATGACAACAGATGCTATATATCCAAATTTTCTATATAAAGCTCCTTGTACATCAGAAAAAACCAATAAACATATTGACTTAAAAAAGTCTTTGCTTTATAAAAGTACAAAATATAGCCATAATATGTGAATTATATTCGCTAAATAGTAAGACTATTTAATGAAATAACACAAAAGAGGAATCATGGAAACGCAGATTATTGGAAAAATAGACTTCAATGAAGCAAGATTGAGTGAAGATATCCGTACAATCTTAGGCTTTGAATTTAGTCATTTGTTTCAGTATTACGTGTTTGGTGATTGGGAATGTTGTGCCTTGTGGAATAAAACCGGAGACAAAAACTACGTTTTTCTTGAGGATTATCAATCTTTAGTGCAACCAACAGAACTTGGTATCAAAGTTCCTTATATCAATGAAATTATTCAAGCGACTTTTAAGCTGGAATATCTGAAACTTGCTCGGATTTTTTCAGTTGCTAATAATGGTCTTTTGGCACCACATCGTGACTTTATTGAATTGGATAAAGCGTTTACTCGTTTGCATATACCATTACAAACCAATGATCTCGCTTATAATTCAGAGGATGAACATATCTATAATTTACAAAAAGGCGAAATTTGGTATTTAAATGCGAGTCATGCACACAGTGCAGCCTGTTTTTCAAAAGAAAAAAGATTAAATTTAGTGTTAGATTTTCTCCCAAATATTGCTATTCCCGATCTTTTTAACAATAAATCTAATTATCAACTTGGTTTAAAACCAAAAGAAGCGATTCGTACTCCGCTAACCAAAGATTATGTTCAGCAACTGTATATGCTATCCACCATTATTGATCAGTATAATTTCAACGATATAGTGAGTTTACTGTCAAAAGTGCATTTTTTTAAAAAGGTTTACCTTAGAAGTATGTTTGAGTGGCTAGCGCATATAGTGCAATTAAATGGTGATCCCGAATTAATTCAAAGAGCAAGGTTGTTAGAAGAAGCATGTTTTGAAAAAAGGAATGCGCATAGTCTTTCAGATTAAATAACCATTTTTTTCTTGAGTAGTGTCTATGAAAAAATTTACTGCAATATCTGGCATAATGGGCAATGCACTGGAATGGTATGATTTTTTATTATATGCCTATTTTGCCTCTTTATTGGCGCCCTTATTTTTTCCTAATAAATCCGCATTTTTATCACTACTGATGATGCTGGGTGTTTTTGCTGTTGGTTTTTTAGCACGGCCTTTAGGCGCCATCGTTATCGGAAATTTTGGTGATAAATACGGACGCAAAAAAGCGTTAGTTTTTTCGATAACAATAATGACTTTGGCAACCGCGTGTGTTGGGTTGCTACCTACTTATAGTAGCATCGGCTATTTAGCGCCATTTTTATTAGTTTCAATACGCTGTTTGCAGGGATTTGCTGTCGCTGGAGAGGTAGGCACAGCGACGTCTTTTTTAGTGGAGCATGCGTCAAAAAATCGACGTGGCCTCATGGGTAGTTTCGTGGTGGCTAATGCGTGGCTTGGCATATTGTTGGCAGCGCTGGTTATAACGCTAGTTACTAATTTTGTTCCTAAAAACATGCTAGATAGTTGGGCGTGGCGCTTACCTTTTTTACTTGTGGTTCCATTTGGTATTGTGGGGCTTATCATTCGACTTCATACCACTGAATCGCCGCAGTTTTTAGCCATTAAAAATATTCATGTAAATCCTATAAAAACCATTCTGGTAAATTATCCTACCGTTTTATTCCGTGCGATTTTGCTTACTGCTATTACTGCGATTAGCGATTACTTACTCATTGGCTATTTCACCATTTATCTTTCCAACACAAAAGGGCTGCAATTAAAAGATGCCATGCTGATTAATACCATTAGTATATGCGTATTTTTATTTTTCATACCGCTATTTGGATTTTTATCGGATCGATTCGGAAGAAAAAAAATATTTAGTGGTGGTTTATTGAGTTTAATGGTGTTTATTTTCCCAATTTTTTTCCTATTGTCGTATAAGACATTTTTTTTATCCTTAATAGCAGAGATATTGTTTGTGGTGATATTGGCGGCGATGGATGGTGTTATCCTAACCATGCTAGCGGAGTTGTTCCCCACGGAAATACGGAATACTGGGCTGACTCTCTCATACAACATCGCATTAGCTTTATTTGGTGGCACTGCGCCTTTTATTGCAACCGCTTTAGTACATGCGACACACCTTAGTTTAGCACCGGCAATGTATTCTATATTCGCAGCTGCAATTGCTTTAATTTCAATTTTCTTCTTTAAAGAAACGTATCGTTTGCCATTGTAGCCTGCGTTGTTTGCGCATCATGGCTGCAAATCGGTGATTTAAACTCCTAAAATTCCTTCGTGTTAGGTATAATAGCTTTTGCAAAAAATGTATTGGTTTTCGTACATAAAAAATTTTAAGAATTGATAATTAAGGAAAATCATGGCTGGCATCCTCGCAACCTTAGCATTATTTGGTTACACCCTGTTCATGCGCCGTCTCATCCGTTGGCCTATTGAAGCGATGCCGTTGCTGGTTGTATCGATGGTTATAATAATAAATTATTTTTTTTCTTATTTAGGCATATTGAGACCTGGAAGCATAGTGCTGCTTTTAACAGGTTGTTTGGCATTGCTATTATCTCCGGTTTATTTGCCAAAAAAACGTGAAGAGTTATTGGCAAAATATTTCACTCCAGGACTAACAATTTTTATTTTTTTTATTATTATCTTCGGCGTTATGGCGCAAACGATTGTGGTTGTAGCTGGCTGGGATGAGTTAGATCGATGGTTGCCATTAACAAAACTTATTTATTTGAATAATGGTTTTTGGCTGCCGAATTATCATTCAATCCAAACGGAATATCCTCCAGGCGGTGCTTTATTTTATTACTTTTTTTTAGTTTTTACGGGTTATTCCGAAGGCGTTATCTATTATGCGCAATTACTTCTTATTCTTTCACCACTCGTTATTTTGTTATCTAAGTTTACTTGGTCAAATTGGTTAGATTCTTTTATCTTTTTTTCGATGACTTTGCTTGTACTAATTTTTGTGTTTCAAGTTCAAATTGGACCCACTGGCAGTTTGTACATGGATACAGTAGTGGCAACTTTTTTTGGTGGGACTCTTGCCAGTTATTTAATTTTGGCTAAAAAACCAGGGATATGGTTATATTTGCTGTTTCCAGTGATGGCACTCAGTCTGTTTAAACCTATGCTTTTGCCCTTTATTGCAATTATTGGGATGGTTGCTCTTTGTGACCAGTTTTTGCTAAAGAAAAATGCTAACAAAAAATTACATTCATTAACTTTATACAGTGGCATAGTCATTTTGCCGCTATTAATTGTTAAATCATGGTTCTATCATCTTCATCAAATGGGCAATGTCACGCAAAATTGGAGTCCAAAAAAATTACTGCTTGCAGTTTTGAATAGACCTTCATTATTAGATACTGCCCAATTTCACGAGGTGCTAATAAAATATTTACATCAGTTATATAAACCAGGGATATTTATCGTATTTGCAGCAATTATGGCGAGTATTTTATATAAATTTTCAGACCGGCTTAATAAGCAGCGTTTGTTAAGCGCACACGCTTTATTACTGGGAGGAAATATCGCTTTTATAAGCTTATTATTATTACTTTATTTATATGTGATGGGGCCGTTTATAGCATCCTCGTTGAACTCATTTAATCGCTTTATTGCTATCTATGGTATTGGCTGGTTCGTAGTCTTGCTAACAAGCGATTTGTATTTAACAAATTCTTTGGGTTATCAATTTTTACAAAGAACAAGTACCACAGTAAAATATCAAATTGCCTATGGGTTAATAATTTTATTGTGTTTGTATACTGGGTTACATACGTTTATCCATCATCTACGCTTTGAAAATAGGCATGATGAAGCTTATCGACGTTATGCAATCAAACAAATTGCAACGCCGGTGCAAGAATTAACTGCAGAAAACTCAAGAATTGGTATTGTATGGCTGGGTGGACAAGGTTTAAATCAATATATTATTGCCTATGAATTGTTGCCAAGACATTTTTTATTGCTCGATTACTATTTGACAACTCCTATTGCTCTTGAAAATCAACTTCGTAAGTTAGATTATTTATTAGTAGCACATGCCAATAATTCTTTTTGGCATGATTATGGGCAATTTTTTCTAAATACCAACAAGAATGTGTTAAAAACAGTGGAATTTTGTTTAAATAACTATGACAATGGAACAACAAAAAATAAGACATGCATACAACAAAAATTTCCTACTTTTTTATATAAAGTAGTAGTAACCGATAACAAAGTACAATTAGTTAATGTAATAAACTATGAAAAATAATAGTGTGCAGGACTGTCAAATTATGGCAACAGAAACGCTCTTTTCTAAAAGAGAGTTGGTTTACAGCGGTTTTTTGTGGGTTTGGTAAAAATAGTTATGAAATATATTTAGTGCATATGTTTTTTGTAATCCTTTTGAGCGAATTATTTTACAGTCTTAAAGTTCTACTTACTTGATGATACTCTGGTATATTAGTATATTATCCCTCTCTGGTTTAAGCGGACATCTATTAGCATTATATTTCTCTGAACCGCTCAACAGATTATTAAGATTAAAGCCATTGAGGGTAGCGTTTTGCTGAGGAAGCTTCTCCTAGAAATTTAATTCGTGCTAGAGAGCCAAAAACCGTAGTTATAATAAAATGGAGCATTGTCATGAAACGTTGGATTTTTATTTTTGTCGTTATTTTAAACTTTGCATTTCTTAGTTTGATTTCTCCTTCTATCAACGCCTGCACGGAAATTCAATTAAAAGCTAAAGATGGTTCGATTATTAATGGCCGAACTCTTGAATTTGGCATTAAAGTAAAAACCGCAGGTATTTTAATACCAAGAAATTATGAATTTAAAGGCACTTTACCTGATGGAAATCAAGGATTGTCTTATCGCTCAAAATATGCAGTGGTTGGCAGCAATATGTATGATGATAAAGTTGCCGTTGATGGATTAAACGAAGCTGGGCTTAGCGCTGGAGCTTTTTATTTTCCGGGATATGCAAAATATCCTACTATTAATGATAGTAATAAAGCCTATGCGTTATCGCCGGTGGAGTTTACCAATTGGGTTTTAACACAATTTTCTACTGTAGATGAAGTTGAAAAAGCGCTAAAAAATGTTGTTATTGCTCCTACCGTTTATACTCCATGGGGATTTGTTCCACCTTTTCATTATATCATCTGTGAAAAAACCGGAAAATGTATTGTAGTTGAGCCTACCAATGGCACTCTTACTGTGTTCAATGATCCGCTCGGCGTCTTTACAAACTCACCCACTTTCGATTGGCATATTACAAATTTACGAAATTATATTAATCTTTCGCCTTTGAATGTGCCCAAGGTTGAAATAAAAGGCATTACATTAAAAGACTTTGGACAAGGTTCTGGTTTACACGGTTTGCCAGGGGATTTCACCTCGCCTTCACGCTTTGTACGAGCCGCTGTATTTAGCAGTTCCGCCATCCCAGAAATGAATGCAAAACAAACTGTGTTGCAAATGTTTCATATTCTCAATCAATTTGATATCCCTATTGGTTCGATACGAACGGAATCAGATGGCAAAATCTACACAGATTATACGCAAGTCACTGTGGTTAGAGATCCACAAAATTTAAATTATTATTTTAAAACGTATGATGATCAATCAATTAGAATGATTGACTTAAAAACTTTTGCTATGAATGGGAACGAGATAAAAATTATTAATACTGAAAGTAAACAACCTATTACTGTGTTAACTCAGTAGTGTGAGCAGGGTTATCTATTCATTTTCTTCATCGTTTCCCTCTCCGCCGGTTCTTTTCTGGGGGAGAGGGTAGTAAATGTAGGTTGGGTTGTTCTTTTCAACCCAACAGACCTAAAATTCATTATTTTAAAGTCTTTGAATGTTAGGTTGGAGTTGAGAGAACAACCGAACCTAGCTATCGAGAATGATGCTGGAAAAGATTCAAATCAAATCCCTCCGCCGCGCAAACAACAAAAACGCGCAGCGACCCCCTTTACAAAAAGGGTGTTTCCTTAATAGTAGGTTAGGCTTCCTAAAAAACACATTGTAAAGATATCCAAGGTTAGTATTAATGTTAAAACAGTTAAAACATGCAAATAATAACTTTATATTAGCAGGGTTAATCCAAAGTTCCTCCACGATAGTAGTCGTATTAGTTAATGCTTTTATTAATGTCATTCTACTCAGTAATTTTCCAAAATCTTGGATACCTTATTATTATTTTGCAGCAACTGTAATGAATGTAATTAGTGCATCTATATTAGTGCCTATATTAGCAAAACCTTCAACAAAACCGGCTTTTTATCTAGAATGTATCTGTGGGATAATTATTTTTCTTTTTATTTTTTTACTTCCGTCTCATCTGATGTTGATTAATTTCAGCATTATTTTTGTTCTTTTGGTGATTAACTTAGCTTTTGGTGCGATTGCTTGGAATGCGGCGGCTTCTGCTTTTGATACGCGTACTTTTAGAGACGCAGCAAGATATTTTACTATTGTTAATGGTTTAGTTAGTGCCTTGGCAGGGGCGGCTATTTATTTTCTGATTGTGCTCTATGGCAATAAAATTGTTTTAATAGCAATATTATTTTCTATTTTAGTGTCATGTTTTGGTTTGTACTGCATAAAACCACTAAAGTATGAAATCTATAATAAACAAACGCAATTATCTCCTTTCAAATATCCAATTTTCATAAAAATTGCATTCTATGTAATCTTAACTGCAGTAGTATTTACGTTCATTGATTATTTTTTAAAACTAAAGATGCACGAATATGACGCTGATGCAATTGCAAAATATATGACTATAATTTATGCTCTAGGAAATATTCTTACTGCAGCAGCGCAACTGTATAGTAGAAAGATACTGGAACGATTTGGGCTTTCTGGTTTATTGTTAGGCATACCTGTACTGCTTTTTATCGCAATGATTCCAGTAATTTTTTATCCTAATTTGTTTTTTATTAGTCTTCTTTTTATCAGTTGGCTAGGAATCAATTATAGCTATTCAAATCTTGGCCGCCAAATTGTTATTAATACCTTACCACGTATTATCGCTAAAAAAGCCAGATTCTATTCTAAAGCTTATATAAGTCCAATAGGACTATTACTAGGCGCTGTTATTATTACGATATTCAGCTATCATTTTGAGTTATATCCGTATCAACTTATCATTGTAATAATTCTTGCAGCACTCACGTATCTTGTTTTTAAGATTAAGAAAGAATATAGCAGAACCTTATTTAAATCGATTGAAGAGAAACGATTTTATTTACCTTTAGGTTATCTTACCTATGACCGGAGTTTGATAAAAAAGGAGCTTGCATATTTTTTTAACAGTCTTGATGCCAGTTATATTTTGCTAGGTTTTTCCTTAATGAAGCAACTTTCACTGAATGAATTACCTGAGAATATCAATTTATTGATGGCCCATAATGATTTTTCGGTTAGGCTCAATGCGGTTAAAATAATTAAATTATTCGGCGATAAAACCAGTTGCCAATTATTATTAGAGCGCCTTTCAGTAGAAGACAACGCAAAAGTTATTTGGGCTATTTTGGAAACGTTGTTAAAGAAAAATCCGAAACTTATTAAGGATAATATCAAACGATATCTTATTGATGCACGCCCCGTTTTCCGAGCAGTTGCCATCATAGGCGTGGTTAAGTATGGTAATTTAGTACAGTTTATTAGTGCTTTTTTATTATTAAATAAAATGCTTTTCACAGATGATGTTAATGAACGCTTATGGGCAATTAAAGCATTGGGCTTCATTCCAATTGGAGTTTTTTCTAAAGAATTAGGTAAATTTATCTATGATGAAAATTGTGTGATTGCCACGGAAGCCATGCGAACCGCTGAAAAATTACATGCTTATAGTTTGCTGCCTGATATTATTAAGCAAGTGGGTCGAAGAGGCATGAATCATGAAATACGCAAAATTATTATTAAATCGGGTAGTGAAGCTATCCCTTATTTGATTTCAGGCTGTAAATTGTTAAATCTTCATCAGATAAAGCCATTGATCCGCATGCTATGTGCCATTGATGATAATAAAGTTGAAGCTGCGTTGATTGAATTAATGGAGATTAATAATGTTTATTTTCAAAATGAGTTATCTAAACAAATTGCTATACGAACGTTGCATGTGCGTGCCAGCCCTACCTTGTTAATGCGAATTAAAACAGCGATCTATGATCATTTGAAAAAAATTGAATTTATAAACCAATTAAACGAAATAGCTAAAACAGATCTTCAACGACATGAAATTTTTTTGCGTAAGCAAGTCCATGAAAAATGTTTGTTACAATGGCTTGCAGTCTATACTAAACCAGCTGGAATTCTTCGCTTACAACCCATTTTACTGAGTGAGCAGAATGATGAGTTGACTAAGTTAAAACAAGCGCAGGCCTTGGAGTTTTTGGATAGCATCATTACTGACCGAGATCTTGCACGTAAGGTCTTTTCTGTTATTGAAGCACATGTTGATAAAAAACAAGGCGGAAAAGAAATTCTTCTATCCGATATTAATGATCCCTGGTTAAAACAAGTGTTTAGTTTTAATAGATTTGCTAAAAAAGAACTAGCAATGGATGCTATAGAAAAAGCAATGAATTTACGTGCTATTTCTATATTTAGTCGTTTGCCAGCAGAAATATTACTTTCTATCACTGAAGAATTTGTTTTAAAAGATATGGTTAAAAACCAATATATTTTTCACCCTCAAGAATACGCGGAGGGTCTTTATTGCGTGGTGAGTGGCGAAATTGATTTGTATGATCAAAATGAACTTATTTATACTGTGCAGGCCAAAGAATGTTTCGGTTTAATTGCTCTATTTGATGATTATTTACGATTATTTACCGCTAAAGCAAGTTCTGATGGCGCTTATCTTTTTTTAAAAAAAGAAGTATTTGAACGTTTGACTGAGGATTACCCTGATATCATGTACGAAGTAACAAAAAACATCATTAGAAAATTTAGAACAATATTGGAAAATAAATATAGAAATAATAAGGATAATTATACTTCATTAGGACTTTAGCATTCGTTATAAATCTACGAGGTAAATTCTAATGAACACATTTTTAAACGTAAACAATAAAATTGTTTTTGTAACAGAAGCTGGTGGCTACTTTGCTGAATAACTTTACGACTACGCATCCTCCGCTTGAGTCTTTGCAAGGTTCAGTAGAACGGATCACTTTTCACAGCGAAGAAAATGGCTTTTGTGTGGTTAGAGTAAAAGTGAAAGGGCAGAAGGATTTCATTACGGTTATTGGCAATGCTGCTAGCATCAGTTTGGGTGAATATCTAGAGTGTAAGGGACAGTGGATTAATGACAAAAAGCATGGTTTGCAATTCAAAGCGCAACAACTCAAAGTCATACTGCCTACTTCATTGGACGGGATTGAAAAATATCTAGGCTCTGGCATGGTCAAAGGTATTGGGCCACATTTTGCAAAAAAATTGGTTAAAGCATTTGGTAACCAGGTGTTTGAAATTATTGAGCAAACCCCGCATCGTCTCATGGAATTAGATGGCATTGGTGACAAACGTAAACAATGTGTCATATCAGCTTGGACTGAACAAAAATCTATTCGCACTATTATGGTTTTTTTACAAACATATGGAGTAGGTTCTGCGCGAGCAGTACGTATTTATAAAACGTATGGTGACGAAGCGATTGAGCGTGTGCGTGAGAATCCCTATCGGCTTGCCCATGATATTTACGGCATTGGTTTTAAAACAGCCGATACTCTAGCTGAACGATTAGGTATTGCTAGAGATTCTTTATTGCGAGCACAAGCGGGGGTTAATTATGTGTTGCAAACCCTGTGTGATAAAGGACATTGCGGCTCTTCTTACGCACAACTGATTCAAACCAGTGTTGCCTTACTAGAAATTTCAGAACCAATTATTGTCAAAGCCATCGAAGAAGAAACCATTACTGAAAATCTTATTACCGATACAATTGATGCTACGCATTGTGTTTTTCCCGCGGCATTGTACCGAGCAGAGCAGGGAGCGGCAAACCATCTACAGCGTCTCTTGCAAGGGATACCACCATGGGGTCAGGTGGCATGGGATAAAGCTATTCCCTGGGTTGAGCAAAAAACTGGATTGCAGTTATCTCTCTCACAAAAACAAGCAATAACAACAGTTTTACAGCATAAAGTCAGCATTATTACGGGTGGTCCGGGAGTAGGGAAGACCACGCTGATCAAGAGTTTGCTTACACTATTGGAAGCAAAAAAGTTGCTAATCGCCCTAGCAGCTCCCACCGGTAGGGCAGCAAAACGATTAACTGAAACCACCGGTCTCACCGCAAAAACGCTACATCGCTTACTGGAATATGATCCACAGACATTTGAATTTAAACACAATCAGGATAATCCTTTGCATTTGGATGTGCTAGTGATTGATGAAGCATCTATGTTAGATATCGTATTGCTAAACCAAGTCCTGAAAGCTATTCCCCCTAGAGCAGCTATTCTCTTTGTGGGTGATGTTGATCAGCTACCTTCTGTTGGATCAGGGGCGGTTTTATCCGATATGATTGCCTCTGGCCACATTCCCACAGTACGTCTTACCGAAATTTTTCGGCAAGCAGCTGACTCACACATTATTATTAATGCCCATCGCGTCAACCAAGGGCAGATGCCATTACCCAATGTCTCCGTAGGCAGTGATTTTTATACTGTCTATGCCGATACTCCAGAAGCCATTCATGAGCAACTTATCCCTTTAGTGTGTGAACGCATACCTCGTTATCTCACTTGTAATCCAGTGAAAGATATCCAAGTGCTCACACCCATGAATCGGGGCGGATTGGGCAGTCTCGCGCTCAATAGTGCTTTACAAAAACAATTAAATGGTCACTCAACTCCTACGATTACCCGTTTTGGTTGGACGTTTGCACCAGGAGATAAAGTGATCCAACGGGTGAATAATTACGATAAAGACGTATTTAATGGCGATATTGGCTGGATTGAATTAATTAACGAAGCAGAGAGTGAAGTAACGATTAACTTTGATAACCGACCGGTTATCTATGATTTTCATGAGTTGGATGAAATTCATT
>Ga0351890_10068_pt2 | contig 39878 bp, 26 predicted proteins | sample TotcelFGM3001M15_FD_206743 | JGI IMG/M metagenome (GOLD analysis project Ga0351890, IMG submission 206743) | Enriched cells from coal bed in the Powder River Basin, Montana, United States - Total cells FGM rep3 HSBNCT.FGM.300.1.M15 ...
AAATACCTCAGTATGTTTTTGCAATTTTGGCAGGGAAAGAATTAGCAAAGCGTGGCGTTACCTGGAAGCAAGTATATTGCACTCCAACCGAAGAGGAAATAAAGCAAAAAAATCCTGCGCTATTTCAAAAAGCTGAAACTATATTTAATGAGTATTTAGCACAAAATAGTGCAGAGTTTGACGATGCCGTTGCTAAAGCTAAGGAATTTCGCCAAGCGCCAGACAATGAATTTGCGATGCAAGAAGAACAGCAGCAAGAGGTGGAGACGATAAGGTTAAGGACATAAGCAAATTCAACAGATCGTAGGTTGGGCTGAGTGTTTCCCAGCTAAATACATGCAGAGACAAGTTTTACGAAGCCCAACAAGAATCAAGCGCTGTCTGTTGGGCTTCGCAAGCTCAGCCCAACCTACAGCTTTCGCTAGAATGACAGTTTATTTTGTTACCTCAGGCTGTACGTGCACTTTAAAATTGATTGAGTTAGCGATAAAGCATTGAGTATGTGCTTTTTCATGTAAGGCGAGCGCTTTTTCTTGATCACTTTCAGCACTGATAACGACTTTAGGGCGTAGTGTGACTTCTTTGAAGCAGATTTTTCGCTCTATTGTATGGAGCATACCATCGGCATTATCTTCATACTCTAAAACGGTTATTTTGTGACTGGCAGCAAAGTGCAAATAAGATAGCATATGGCAAGAAGAGAGAGCTGCAACTAATAAATCTTCTGGACTGTAATGGTGGGGCGCTCCTTTAAAACTGACGGCAGCAGTGCCGATAATTTCTGGCTTACCATCTGAGTTGATGCTATATTCTCGCGAATATTCATCCAATGCAAAAATTTTTCCTTTGGGTAGCCATTTAATTTCAGTACGAAAGATTTCATTCATGTCTTTGTATCCTTATTATTGATTTGGGTGGACTGTTATTCCGAAAAACGTTGCTGGTGGTAAGACTAGAGCTTCCTTGTTAGTAATTTGTAAAGCGATGATTCGGTATAATAGCCTGAAAACTGATTGTGTTTAATAAAGTGTAAAAAGTGTAGATGCATTCTATTAATGAAGTCAAACAATTCCTTGCCTGCGAGACACCTTTACCTTGGCTAGAAGTGGCGTTACAAAAAGAAGACATTCTTTTAATCGATCACGCACATTGTGAGAAGAAAGCCGCCTCAACTGCACTAAGTCTTATTTATCGTTATCCTGAACTTATCGACTTGCAAAAAAAACTATCTCGTTTGGCGCGCGAAGAATTACGTCATTTTGAACAAGTTTTAGCGCTTATTCAGGCTCGCTCAATACAATTTTCTCATCTTATTCCCTCACGGTATGCAGGTGCTTTGCATCGTCATGTAAGAACATATGAACCGGAAAAATTGATTGATACTTTGATTATTGGCGCATTTATTGAAGCTCGATCGTGTGAACGCTTTGCTTTATTAGCACCCAAGCTGGACTCGCAATTAGGAAAATTTTATTCTTCTTTAATGCAAGCTGAAGTTCGACATTATAATGATTATCTTGTAATGGCAAAACATTACTCTCAGCAACCAATTGACGACAGAATACGGTTTTTTGCTGAAATTGAGGCAGAATTAGTATTGAGTCCTGATGAGCAATTTCGTTTTCATAGTGGTTTACCGGTGTGATCAAAATAGATAAGGCGTTTACTGCCATCTGGTTCAACTTTTAAAAAATTGCCATTGTTCCCCCAGTCACTTAACACAATCCGATTGGCGAGGCGATCATGTAAAGGAAAATAAATGATTGCTGGCTGATGTGTGTGTCCATGTATGAATTGATAAACTTGATGCTGTTGCATAAGTTTAGGAATCACTTCCGGCGTTACATCCATCTTTTCTGGTATTAGAGTGGGTGAACGTTTTTGACTAGCAAGACGAATCTTGGCGCCCATCTTTTCTCTAATGGAACAAGGTAAAGTTAAGAATGCTTTCTTAACAAGGAAATTTCTACTGATACGTCGAAAATATTGGTGTCGACTGTCCTGGGTACAGAGGTCATCACCATGCTTAATTAATACCGGCTCACCATAGAGATTAATAATGGTCGGGTCAGATAATAGAACTATTCCAGTTTGTTGAGCGAAAGTTTTGCCTACTAGAAAATCACGGTTGCCAGGTAAAAAATAGGTAGGAATTTGATTAGTAGTAATGTGTTCGTGTAATGCTTGTTGAATGATAACCGCAAACTCAGATGGTTCATCATCACCTAACCAGATTTCAAAAAGATCCCCAAGTATATAAAGCGCGTCAGCACTTTTTGCATGGGTTTTTAAAAAAATGAGGAAAAGGTTAGTCAACTGGGGGTGGCTTGCATCCAAATGCAGATCAGAAATGAAGAGTGTGGCCATTAAACCAAAATTTCTTCTTTCAAAGCTTCTAATTCATCCATACTTAAGTCAGTAAGTTCAGCAATGGTTTCAAGCGACATTTGTTGTGTGTGAAGAAGTTTTGAAGCAATTTCTTTTCTACTTTTCTTTATGCCTTTTGCCTCACCTCTTGCTTCGCCTTTTGCTTCGCCTCTTGCCTCACCTCTTGCTTCCCAATGTTGTGCTGGAGTCATAATTTTTTCTCCTATCGTGGGGGATAAATTTTCTGAAATTATTTCAATAAAAGCATCAGGATCTGCTACATTACCCGCATTTATTACATAACGAAATATATGCATAATATAATCGGTTTCTCCTAAATGCTCAATCTGTTTCAATTGTGGCATGATCTCTCTTAAATACGGTAATACATCACGTGCAAATATATGTTTTTGAATAAATTCCATTAGACCAGTTAAATGACGCTGTTTTAAGTCTTCATCAGGGATATTTTGTATGTTTACTAAATGAAAAGGTTTTAAAAAAATGTCTTTGGCTAGCTCTTTATGTTCACCAAACAAGTCAAAAATATCTGTAGAGTGGCAATAATTTGTTTCACCATGATAAAACACTAACGGGTAAATAATGGGCAATATGTTGCTTTGAGTTTGATCTAAATGTTGTTGGATAATACGACATATATAATACAAGATACGAAAAGGCATTAATTTATCAGGAATTGATTGATGTTCAACTAATAAATAAAAATAGGCGAGTTGACCTTGAAAAAACACTGAATATAAAATGTCAGTGAAGCTTTCACGATAGCGTTCTTCAATATAACTGCCATTACATAGCTGTAAAGTGTTGAGATCGACTAATGCAAGAATTTTTTTTGGCAAGTGAAAGTCAAAAAATTGTTTAGCAATGCGTTTATCCATCATTGAGCGGCGAAAAAATTTGTCATGAGGATTTATTATTTTTGCCATTGATATTTCTTTGCAAAGAAAAAGAAGTTTTCAAATTACCATAAAGATTATATTGGTTAAGTTTTGATGTCAAGAAAGTACTAATAGTAGTAAATATATTTAATTCCCAACTTACCCTTTACAAAAAGCATAACTCCATATATGAATAAGAATATTGATTTTAATGAACGAGGCTAGCAATCTTATGAAAACACGTTTTTGTCCCAGTCCAACTGGTAATATTCATATGGGAAATGCTCGAACGGCCTTGTTTTGCGCATTATTGGCGAAGAGTCAACATGGAACGCTACTTTTACGAATTGAAGATACCGACCTAGAGCGTTCAAAGGAAACTTATACAAATCAACTCATCAAGGATTTACATTGGATGGGCATCGATTGGCAAGAGGGAGCAGAAGTAGGCGGAGCAGCAGGCCCTTATTGGCAATCACAACGGCAAACTATTTATAACGAATATTATCGCAAACTTGAGCAGTCTGGGTTAGTTTTTCCCTGTTTTTGTAGTACTGAACAGTTAGCGTTAAGTCGTAAACTACAACAAGCAAAAGGGCAGCCGCCACGCTATGCGGGTACTTGCCGTATGCTAACTCCAGAACAAATTGCCGAAAAGGTGGGGCAGGGTATGAAAGCGACTTTACGCTTTCGTGTGCCACGACACTCTCTCATAGAGTTTGATGATTTTGTTAAAGGAAAACAACGATTTAACTCCAATGATATTGGCGACTTTATTATTCGTCGAGAAGATAACACAGCAACGTTTTTATTTTGTAATGCGATTGATGATGCATTGATGGAGGTAACTCATGTTCTGCGAGGGGAAGACCATCTAACTAATACACCAAGGCAAATACTACTCTTGCAAGCCTTAGGTTTTCCCATTCCACAGTACGGCCATATCAGTCTAATTGTTGGCTCGGATAGCAGTCCTTTATCAAAAAGGCACGGTAGCCAAAGTATAAAAGAAATGTATACCAATGGCTTTTTGCCTGATGGTGTGAATAATTATTTAGCTCGTTTGGGCCATTATTATTCTGAGACAAATTATATGACATTTGAACAGTTGGTCGCTGGATTTAATCCAACCAACTTGGGTAAAGCGCCGGCACGTTTCGATGCTGAGCAATTGCTTTATTGGCAGCGTGAAGCAGTGAGACATATTAGTGATGATAAGTTTTGGCAGTGGCTTGGAGAAGAAGTTCAACAGTTAATTCCTGATGCCTCGCATAAACAATTCATTACTCTTATTAAACCGAACATTACCTTTCCTGTTGATGCTTTGTATTGGGCTAAAAACTTCTTTAGTGATTCTCTTATCTATAGCGATGAAGCTAGAGAAATCTTAAAATTGACTGGAGGCGATTTTTTTCTGACTGCGCTTAAAGTTGTCGATGAATTTAATATTGATTACAATAAGTTATGTGACATATTAAAAGCAGAACTGCACATTAAAGGTAAAGCATTATTTCAACCTTTACGTATAGCATTAACTGGCACCATGCAAGGCCCTGAATTAAAAGAAATTATGGTATTGCTAGGAACCCATAAAGTACGCCAAAGATTCATGCAAGCCAAGGAGTTAGCATGTTAACAATATACAACAGTTATAGCCGTCAAAAAGAGCTTTTTAAACCATTGAAGCCAGGGAAGATTGGCCTCTATGTGTGTGGCATGACGGTTTATAATTATTGTCACATTGGGCACGGACGGGTACTGGTGATATTTGATGTGATTACACGTTATTTACGTATGCGTGGTTTTGATGTCCACTATGTTCGTAACATCACCGATGTGGATGATAAAATAATTCAGAAATCAAAAGAAAAAGAAATAAAATTCACTGAGTTAACTGATTATTTTATCAATGCTTTGCATGAGGATGAACGTAATCTTGGCATCATGCCGCCTGACCAAGAACCGCGTGCAACAGAGCATATGCCGCATATGATTAGCATGATTGAGTCTTTGCTTCAAAAAAATTATGCTTATATCGCGAGTAACGGTGACGTATATTATAAGGTAAGTTTATTCAAAAATTATGGTCGGCTAGCGCATAAGGATTTAGAAGGTTTGCGTGCGGGTGCCCGAGTTGAAGTGAATGATAGTAAAATTGATCCACTTGATTTTGCCTTATGGAAAATAGCCAAACCTGGTGAGCCTTCTTGGCCATCACCTTGGGGGCAAGGTCGACCGGGGTGGCATATTGAATGTGCGGCTATGTCTACGCATTGTCTTGGTAATCATTTTGATATTCATGGGGGTGGGTTTGATCTGCAATTTCCTCATCATGAAAATGAAATTGCTCAAGCCGAAGCTGCCACAGATGAAACTTTTGTTAATACCTGGATGCATGTTGGTTTTGTGCAGGTAAACAAAGAAAAGATGTCAAAATCGTTAGGTAATTTTACGACCCTGCGTGATGTTTTAGCCCAATACCCTGCGGAAGTTATACGTTATTTCATGCTAACGAGTCACTATCGCAGTCCCATTAGCTATTCGCAAGAATCATTACAGAATGCTGAAGCTGCGCTAGTGCGTCTCTACAATAGTCTGCGTGGATTGCCACAAACTACTACTCAATTGGAGCAGGAATTTATCCAACGTTTTAACGCCACTATGGATGATGATTTTAATACTTCTGAAGCCTGTGCGGTGTTGTTCGACCTAGCTCGTGAAATCAACCGTGTGCATGAATCTGATTTACAGAGAGCTACGATTTTAGGCAATACACTACGCTATTTAGGTGGAATTTTGGGGATTTTACAAGAAGATTCTGAGCAATTTTTGCATGGAAAAATCGCAAAAACGGAAAGTCAGGACATCGAAAAGCTGATTGCTGCGCGTAATGAAGCAAGACAGGAAAAGCAGTGGGAAAAAGCCGATCAAATTCGACAACAATTGGAGATGATAGGCGTTATTTTGGAAGATGATTCTCAGGGAACGCAATGGCGGCGAAAATAACATTAGAACAGCTTTTAAACTCTAAGATATAAGCTTTCCTGCAATTAAGGTATTTTGTAATAATGTTGCAACGGTCATAGGACCCACACCGCCTGGAACTGGAGTAATCCAACTAGCACGTTCTTTTGCCGTAGCAAAATCAATATCACCAGCTAAGCTACCATCACTAAGGCGGTGCATACCGACATCAATGACTACCGCTCCTTCTTTTATCCATTCACTTTTAATGATATCTCTTTTACCAATGGCAACGATCAATAGCTCTGCATTAGATACATGCTCACTCAATTGTCTAGTGTATTTATGACAAATTGTTACCGTCGCTCCTGCATTAAGCAGTTCTAAAGCCATAGGTCGTCCAACAATATTTGATGCCCCCACAACGACTGCATTCATACCTTTCATTGAAATATTAATATGCTTTAACATCGTGATAATGCCTAGGGGGGTGCATGGATGTAACAGTGGGCATTGCTGTGCTAAACGCCCAAGGTTGTAAGGGTGAAAACCATCAACATCTTTTTCAACTCGAATGCGTTCGATAATTGTTGCCGAGTCTATCTGTTTGGGTAAGGGCAATTGGACTAAGATTCCAGCAATATCGCTCCGAGTATTCAATTGCTCAATCAAACTCAGTAGTGTTTCTTGGGTAGTATTGCTAGGTAAATCGAATGCATAAGAAGCGAGCCCGACTTCTTGGCAAGCTAAGCGCTTGTTATGCACGTATATTTCTGATGCAGAGTCATTGCCAACTAAAATGACAGCTAAGCCAGGAATAGGTAAGCCTTTTTTTCGTATTTCTTCAATTTCTTTTGCTATAGTTTTTTTTATTGAATCTGCAATTATTTTGCCATTAATTATTGAAGCTGTCATACTTAACTGCCTTATTCGGTGATTAAATTTATACCCCGCTGTTTAGTTGCGAGGATTTTTAATTTTAGCGTTGAACTTTACCACAACTTATACGTTTTTGGTGTACTGAAACACAAAAGCAAATTATAGTTTGAAAAATATGATTAACATGCGATCATTGGCTAACTTATGTGGTGCAGCATAAGATATAGACTTCTCCGGGTGCATTTCTGTAAAGACAAGCAAAAAAGTATTACGCTTATCATGAACTTAGCTTTAAATATTCTTTACAGGAATTATTGACGACCGAATAAGTGGTGAGTATTATGCATCTTCTTTGTTTTTTTTCGGGGTATAGCGCAGTCTGGTAGCGCGCCTGCTTTGGGAGCAGGATGTCGGGGGTTCGAATCCCTCTACCCCGACCATTTAAAATTAATAAATTCAGTCATTTTTGATTTTTCTCTGTTGTTATGAGGAACTCTAAGAATTTTTTTGTGTTGCTTATTATTTTTAGGACATACTTAATTTGAGCTGAAGGTCCTCGCAAAAAGTTGCTCATCAGGGTTATATTTCTCAATTCTTAGAGTGACGGGCCAGTCAAATGTAGACTGAGACACTATGTTAAAATGCGCCCGTAGCTCATTCGGATAGAGCATCGGCCTTCTAAGCCGAGGGTGGCAGGTTCGAATCCTGCCGGGCGCGCCAGGAATTAAAATACAGTTATATGGTGGACGTAGCTCAGTTGGTAGAGCCCCGGATTGTGATTCCGGCCGTCGTGGGTTCGAGTCCCATCGTTCACCCCAAATTTTTTACGGGCCGTTAGCTCAGTTGGTAGAGCAGCTGACTCTTAATCAGTAGGTCGTTGGTTCGACCCCAACACGGCCCACCAGTAGAATCAAAAGCTTATAGCACTTTCCTTTAATCCTATAAAAGTCCTTGCGGGACTTTTGCGGGACCTGTCAAATGTGGGTGCCCTTAGCAGTGTTAATGCTGGACCGCTTTTACCCTCACATACTTTATTCGCTGCCTCAATAAGATTTTGTAGCTCAGCCGCTGAGTAATGTGTCGTAATGCGACCATTCTTATGGCCAAGCAAATCTTGCCTATCTTCAAAGCATACGCCTGCCGAGCGTAATCTGCGTCCAAAAGTATGTTTTAGATCATGGACTCACACCTGAGGTAATTCAGCCCTTATTCGTGCCTTTTTCCAAGCAGAATTAAGCATTCTACCAATGGGAGAACCTTTATACGTAAAAACATATTTTGGATCTTCCCCACGTACTTCTTCGATAACAGAACAAGCTATTCTATTAAGCACCACAAGACGGTCTTCTCTATTTTTTACCCTTCCATCAGGTACTATAAATACAGAGCAGTAGAGTTCAGGAATTTTTCTTTCCCAATCCCATTGCAAGTTACAAATCTCCTGATCTCGACACCCTGTATTGACAGCAAATAAAGTCATTTGCTTCAAATGTAAAGGTAATTCATTTATTAATCTTGTTTGCTCATCCCAACTTAATGGGTAAGGCTTCCGCTTGTCCGTTTCAGGAAAAAGCTTAATTCTTGGTGTACTATTTAACCACGTTAAGCCATATTCATCGAGCCATTCACTAGAAGCCAAATTCAAAATATGACGTACTAATTGCAAACCGGAGTTAATAGTCCTGTTTTTAACATTATTTTGTCGCTTAAATTGAACATAAGGCTGAAGAGTACCCATATGAATTGCAGCAAGAGATAAAGTCCCAATAAAATTATCGAGTGGCTTGATAGTACAAGCATCATCATAAATGCTCGCATTGGCTTGCCGCTCGTCATGAATAATGTGGTAGCAGAAAATCTGAGTCAAACGTATGCGTATAACGCGACCCAAGATCGCATCAGCACCACCGATGAAGCGGGCAACACGTCCTATCAGTATTATAATGCGAGTCGTCATCTGATTGCCTTTGCTGATGTTCCTCGGGTTAGTTGGATTGATAAGCAAGATCACATTATTATTTATCACGCAAACGGAACTCAAAGAAAAGCACTTTTGTTATGATCGCATGGATCGCCCCAATGAATTGAAATGGTTCTCTAATGGTGCACTTCAGCAAACCACCCAATCGCAGCATAATTGCTTTGGGGATGTGATCAAAGAAGGCGAAGGCAACGATAACTTTTTTGCTATCTGGCACATCGACAACACCGGCGCGATATGGTCGAGTAATCCGAAGGGCATCACCACCGATAACGCCTAAAAAGAATGATAACGAAGAGACGCTGCCACTGCCGGTCGCTATGGAAAAAGCACGACGCAGACTAAAAATGCAACCCAATGAAATTGGTGAGGAAACCGACACCGATTGGGTCGTGCTTCGACCCGGTGACAATGATGTCATTCAGACCACGAATTTTGACCCACAATTGGCGGTGTATATCACACCATGGACTGGCCTCACCGAAGCTCCCCTCGTGACGTATCTGGATACCAGTAAGGGTAATTATTCGGATGTCAAAACTATCCAAGCAACAGGTCTCACGGCAGAAGGGTTTGTCATTAATGCATCGGGCTTGGCGGCAGATTTTTATCCGATCAATTAAGCAGAATAATATTAAGTATTTTTTTCTATTTATAGGGATTCTTATAATTGGAGTGGCAATATTTATAATAAGCGTACGTGGAATTAGACTTGGAAGAAAACTTTTTAAATTTAAGGCTTCTCAGAATGATGAATTAAATAGAAAATCAGCAATTGATCCTGTAAATAAATTAGGTTGGAGAATAGTTAGAAATACACAATACTTTTTAATGGCAGTTACAAATAGTACATTGTTTGGCTGGCAGACAATTATTGTGATTTACGCTTCAGAAATGATATTGATTTATTGTGATAATCGTACTGGACCAATTTTAAAAGCTCCAATTTTACGGCGGACTCATAAAAAATGGATAATAAAATTTTATGTAGTTTTCTGCGAGGAATTAAATTTAAAAAAAAGAAATTTACTAGATGAAAACCTTCCTGGTTTTATAAGCTCAGATGAACTTGATTTACAGAACAGAGAGAAGGAGATTTAACCCAATGTGTGTTTCAATTAGACTAAATTGTTTTGAAATTTAATGATTAATTCAGCTAGATTGCTGTCTTCTTATGTGCTTTACTTCTCGTGCTTTTTTTATGTGGCTGTGAATCTTCGTCGATAACCTTGGGCCAGCTTCAAACACTACAGCGAGGAAGCACTTTAGCGCAAGTTAAAGCATTAACCAAGACAAAAAATTATACCGTTGTAAAAAGTAATTATCAAAATGCAAGCTATTTAGCTCAAATTATGTCGATGCAAACAGGTACGATATCGAGGGTTTCTACAAGCTGCTTTAGTACAGGCTGTGTCGTCATTCCCATTAGTGTGCCCACTTCAGCGCCTTATTTTTCCTTTATAAAGCAACTAATGGAAACTATAGACTGATGGCTTGGGGGGTGAGGAGTCACTTAATAAGTCCGACAATGTTGCAATTCGAGTTATTCTGGAGGAAATGACAAAGAGAGCAGTATTAATTAGCTCTGCAAAAGGATCTTTTCATTAGCATGCTAATGAAACTCAAAAACGTCAGTCCAATAACATTAAAAATTAAAATGATTGATGCCGTAAGAAAATCACAAACTAAAAGTGTTTATCAACAATACGATTTTAAATTCACCCGCATAGAAATATTTATCAAACAATGGATGTGTTATTTCAATCTTCTTACGAAATGAATCATCTGATATTGTTTTTTTCTCTGTGTACCTTGCCGAGAAGAAAAATGTTTTTTGATGTAGGTTGGTGCCCAGAAGCTCCAAAATTAAAGAATTACTAATGATATTCTCCAAAAGAAAAAAATAAAATGCTAAAGATTCATTTCGATTTCTGTATTGACGTGGGAGAAAAAAGTAGACAGAATGAATGGTAATCAGAAAATGCGGTTACTTATCTTGTATAGAGAAAATAAATTTCATCGCAGGGAGGTAAAGAATATTTAAAAAAATGTCATAAAACTATATCTATGATAACACTCAGCCCGAAAAATTTATGACACAACCACGATGCCAGGAGAACCGCATATGAATATTCACAGTTCAAAAGTACTATTGTCGGAACTAGAGGTATCGCCTGAATCTAAAGTGATGGAAATACCAGAAATCGTATTAAATATGTTTGCTTTTTTTTCTAGACGAGATAAAGGCAGTTGGGCTAAAGTTAATTCCTATTGTAAAATATTAGCTGAAGATAACCAACTATGGTGGAAATATTTTGAGTATCATTTTCGAGTCCCTCGTGAAATTCTGCAACAAGCTGCATTGTATTTAGAGTGTTTTAATATAACTTTGAAATCACTTTATAGGAATTGCCATTTGCTTTACGGCAATGATTTGTTAGTTAAAGAGGATTTGAAAAGCTCTTTTTCAGAACTATGGCAATTAGTTTTGTTAAGTGGCAATATCAATGCAATACAACATTATGTTAACGCTAACATTGATCAACTAGATTTATTGCGCGATAGTGAGGAGAGAAATCTGTTACATTACTTGGCCTTAATAGGTAATGAACAATTGCTACAACGCTATTGTCAAAGTGCAGCAGATTTAATAGAAAACGATAAGCAAGGTAAAAGTATCTTGCATTATGCCGTTATCAGCGGTAACGAACGCACAATAAAATTTTGTTTAAAAAAACTTAACATACATGAGCCATTCCAACCGGAGCTTAATTTATTGCAGTGTGCTTTTTTAAGTGGAAATATAGCACTAATTCAGCATTTCTTAGCAAAGGAAGTACCGATTACAGACCTTGATGGTTTTGCTAACACGATGTTACATTATGCTGCAGCAGGCGGCAGGGTGGCTGCCGTTAAGATTTGTTTAGAAAAAAATTTGGATCCTTCACATACTAATCGGTTAGAAAGAACACCTTTATTTATCGCGGTTACTAATGGATGTGTTTCTGCCTTTCAACATTTATATGATGTTGCCCCTAAAACTTTAAACCAACCTGATTGGAAGGGTAGAACCCCATTTTGGATGGCTTGTTTTAACCATTGGATGGAAATGTTTGATTTATTCAGGCAATACTTTACTGAAAGTGTTGAAACCTACATTAATCAAGCTGATAACGCCGGCGTGACACCTTTCTATTGTGCGACAAAAGAAGGCTATGAAGACATAGTGCGCTACTTATTAAAATATGGGGCGATGAGTGTAATTAATCAATCTACAACAGTAGGAAACACCCCTCTAATCAGTGCGGCGTTTCATGGCCATAGGGAAATTGTTAAATTATTATGTGATGCGTTAGGCGAAGAGGCACCGATTGCCGCTATACATACAAATATAAGGGGACAAACGCCATTGTATGCAGCAGCCCTTGAAGGGCATGAATATGTCTTTCATTTATTACTACAATACTATGTCCCCTCTTTATTAACCAAAGCAACCAATGATGGAACCACCGTCCTTCATGCAGCAGTACAATCCGGTAAAATTGGCATAGTTCGTTTAATATTGAATTATTTGGGCAAAGAAGCTGAAGCAATAGTTAATAAAGCAAATGATCAGGGGCAGACGCCGCTATCTATTGCTGCATCGGGTGGAAATAAACAGTTAGTTACTCTGCTAATGCAGCATGGCGCTAGAAATAGTTTGAATTTGCCTGATTCGCAGGGCATGACGCCCTTAATGGTGGCTATTCCTAAAGCAAATGTTGAACTGATAAGCTTTTTACTAGAAGAAGACGCAAGTTCAACCATTCATTTATCTTGTAGTAATGGTGTCACTGCATTATATATTGCGGCCTATTGTAACAAGCCGGAAATTGTTCAACTATTACTTAAATATGGGGCAAGAAAAGATTTGCAGATGGTAGATATAAAGGGACGTAGTATTGTATTCACTGCAGTGGCCACAGGAGATGTAAACAATGTAAGTTCAATAATAAATGCGTTAGAAGAAGAAAAGGAGGAATTGGCTCTTTGGGTTAATAGACCTGATATTCATGGCTTAGTCCCATTAGCTCTTGCAGCGCATCAAGGAAACGTACCTGTCATGGAATTACTTATTGAGTATGGTGCAAGACAAACATTACATCATCGCTGTCAGCTCAACGAAACGCCTCTTATGATTGCTGTTGCTGCAAATCAGTATGATAGCGTAAGATATTTATTAACAATAGGCGCATATACTCACATCGATGCCACTGATATCGATGGAAATACCTCTCTTATGGTAGCAGCACAAATTGAAGCTATGGACATATTTAAATTACTTCTTGCCTATGGTGCAGATATTACGATTGAAAATAATATGAATGAATCTGTTTCATCTATACTATCGCATACTACATGGAACGATAGTGTCCGCCGGCTTATTAAATATAAACAACTATTTGATGATGCTTGTCTCGATTTATTTAGCAATAAGGAAAAAGATGCAGTCCATATATTTAATGAAATTAAGAAGCATAATTCTTTTTTCTTTGATCAATGTATCTTAGTAAAGGTACAACAATTTCAAGTAAATAATGACTCGCAGAAGCTAAAAAATCTATGTGTTTTAAAAGTAGTATACACTGCAAAAGATCCAGAATTAATACTATTAATCGCTAATCTTGCCAATGAAGGAAATGTCGATTTACCTCTAAAAATTATTGGCGAATTGTATAAAAAAGCTAGGAAAAAATTTGAGCAATCCAATAATATAGAAAAGGTAGAAGACATTGACAAGAAAATTGAAATCTTTAATGAATGTCATATGAAATACTCATTTTGTCCACTTTTTTAGGAGTTGTGTTTTAACTCGTGTTGCCAAAGAAAAAGCTTTACCATTTGAACCGCTGGTACCTAACAAAGAAACTATAGAAGCAATGAGAGCTGCTCGTCGTGGTGATGTAGTCAAGGTAGATAGTATGATCATCTACTAACGAGTTTGAATGAGGACGATTAATTATACTGCTCGATTTAAGCGTGACTTTAAACGAGAAAAGAAGTCAGGGCATTATCGAGCAACCTTAGATACAAATTTACTATCAATCGTTAAACTGCTTGCAACAGGTCCACTGTTACCACAGCTAATCATGATCATGCATAACGGTGATTGGAAAGATCATCGAGATTGCATACATTAGTTAAGTAGAGGTATGAAACATAATATAAAAAACAAGGCCTCTGGAGAAGCCTGCGCTCCATGTTCGAAACCATAGAAGATGTACATAATAATGACAGGGAACCTGTCTAAAATGTAAATATACTTATACTCACTGTCACTAAAGATAAACACATTGAGCTCATAATGAAGCGGTGTTTCACCCGTTTGGTTAGTATGAATATATAAAGTAGCCCAAGCTTTTGCGGGTGTGAGTTGTGATTCGTTATGATAAGTTATGATAATGTGGTGAGCATCCTGTAAAATTTATCATTAAAAATCAAATAGTTAATTTTTAAGCGATCAATAGGTCGTTGGTTCGATCCCAACACGGCCTACCAGTAAAATCAAAAGCTTATAGAATTTGCCTACCTTTAATTTTATCTAAATTGCGCAGTAGTGCTTTAGAATTTAAGGAGTGTATCTAGCATTTTGTGAGAGCAGTTCTTGCACAGAAGGATGCGCCTCTTTAAGCTCATTCAGTGTAAAATAACTACACTTTTCGCGCAATTCGGTCGTATTTACAATAAGCAACGCTGCTTTTTCATGTTTAGTTCCTAAATACCATAAAACTATGTCATCTGTACCGCACCGCTCGATTAGCGCTGGCGTTAGCAATACTATCAAAGCGACTTCTTCACTTTCTCCTGCTTTTTTCATTAGATTGTCTGTCGTCATGTAAAATTGAATTTTCTCAAGCGTAGCCGTGGGGTTAACACCTTCCTCGCGGTATCTTGAGATCATCGCTAACATTTGTCTTTCACAAAATTCAAAATATGCTTGTGAATTTTGTGAAGTTGATGGTAGCGGCATGGGATTTTCACTAAAATAAGAATCATCATTCTTTGGTGGGTGCGACTTTGAGTCACTTTTTTCTTTGCTATCACCATTATATTCTGTGGTTATTGTTCTAGAGGAATATTCCATAAAAAATCCCCCAAAACGCTTTCTTTGTAATTTTATATCAATTTGCTGCTTTGGATTTGGTATGGTAACTTCCCTATGCTCTTCAATATAATAAGGAAATAATTCACCTAATTCTGTAGCAGTTAATTTATTTTCAAGGACTTCAACTACAGTCATATGCGGCATTATTTCTTCAAACAAATCAGCACCTTTTTCGACTAATTTTTTTAATAGTTGAAGCAAATTATAATTATCTTTTAGCTTGATTGATTTCATATGATGAGCAATGACAAACATTAATGTTTGATCATTACAATTTCGCATGTGTACATTAGCATTATGATCAAGTAAATAGGTTATCAGTTTAATGTCAGCTTTATCTACAGATGTCTTATTTAAAGCTCCAACAATAGCTGCAAATAGAGGCGTGTGGCCACGATTATCTACTGCATTAATATTTGCCCCTCTCTCCAAACACTCAGTTATAGTGGCTAAATCATAGCGAGGAATAGACCTAAATAACACAATTTCATTTATGGTCAATTGGTTTAGGTCTGTACCGTTATCACTGGTGTTAACTTCTAATTTTCCGGTAACCGTTCTTTGGGAGACCTCAGCTGTATCTTTAATCTGATCAAAATTGAAGTTATACCTATAACCCGATGAGGGCAAGGGTACATAAGTGTTACTTTGATTTGCAATCATTTCATTTTCTATAAATTCTAGTGCTAGCCGCCTGTCTGCGTCAGAAACTTGGCAATGATGATTTAATCTATAGCCAACAATTTGGTAAGAACCGACATTAGCAAGTAAATTATCCAGAGCACATATGTCTAGATAATTTTGACGAGCATAGCGTTTCACTTGAACTGCAGCAATAATGTTTTCAGGTGGAATTGAATCCGTAATTAACTCATGAACATACATTTTGTATGCACTATTTAAATCTAGCATTACTAGATTTGTGTTGGAATCAGCGTGTGCTTCATATCCATGCATATGCACATTAAACCCTTTTTCTAATTTGAAGATATAGACCCAGGTGTCAATAACATTGTTGAGTGGGAAGCATAATGCTGCGGCAAAGCGTGAGGTGCATTGGACAACGCCATCATGCGAAACAAGTGGCGGATCTATGATTACTTCCTCAGGTTCTCTCGGAATAAATCCAGTATTAAATAAGATATCTGGATCTCTATCATCGCCGCGAAAACAAATTCTATTGATATCAGTCCACTCAATATCACCTAATGCTAATGTTTTTTTAGGTGGCGTAAAAGGTGCATGAGTTATTTTTCCGTATAAAATATCCTTTATCTCTGCACATAAAGCTTGTGTCTCTTCGGTTCCATTACTTTGTTGTATCCTATCATTTATTTCATTAATGATAAGCCTCAGATATTTTTCCTTTTTTTGAGTATTTTTCTTTGTAACAATCTCTAAACCATCTCTTAATTCTGCTAGTGCGTTTGTTATTGTTTTATTCTCTGTGGTCGAGTGATTAGTGTAGTCTTCTAATAATGCAATAATTGAGTTTACTTTCTGCAATAAACTATCATAGGCATTGGAAGAAAATAATGAGTTGTTGCTAGAAAGCATACAGGGCCTCTTTAGTACGTAAATAAATGTTTGTTTGATTATTTATGTTCATATTATACTCAGATATGCTTAAGGTAATCTTAATTTATGTAGGGTTTGTTGGGATTTTCTAGTCTGCTCATAACTTATTGTTTTTAAAGCAATACAACGCAATTTACATAAGAGTAAATGTACAGGGGAGCACACAAAATCATTTGATTATGACCAGAATAGTAAATTAAATAACGGTTCTTTTATCAGATGGCAGATGTAGCCTATTATTACGCTATAATTGTTTTTTTTGTGAAGGGCTTATTCATACCTGACGTTACATCTTTTTCCCTAATTAGTTTTCATTGTCCTAGGGCTAGATTGTAAAACTTCTGAGGCGGATTCAAAAGGCAAGTTCTCTAGTCGAGTAAAAACATTGCAGTAGCCAAACGTTGGTTAACAAGGCATTATTGTCATGGCTCAAATCCAATCACGTCTATTTTATCTAAGATGGATAGACGTGATAGAGGTATTGTGTGTTCTCTTTTGGCCTGATTAAAGATTTCAGCTCTATTAGAGGAGTACCCGAAGTCACAGAATCTATGCTGAATCTTGCGACACCGCAACATTGCTTATTCTAATAATATCCTTACACCAATTAAAGTGAAATGAGTATGCTTGTTTAAATTTTTCCAAAAAATCTTTCTCAAAACCTACGGTAGTTTTTTCAATTAATTTTCTAGTCATTTCAACGTGATAAAATTCTGCAGGTTTTTCTCCTCCCACATGCATGAAAAAATAAGATAATGAGTTTTTACTAACTTTAAATTTTTGGGTTAGGCTTTCCCACAAAGCCGTAATTAGACGTTCTGCGTGACTTTCAAAGCTAACCATATAGGCAGTACGAGTTACTGGACATAATGAAGACAAGCCGTTATATAATTTAATTAAATGTTCTTTGGTAATTTGAGAATATTCAGGATAAATTTCTTTATTAAACAGTTTACGACAGTCTTTTTTAAGGATATTTGAGTGAAATTTATCAGTATCTAATATATTGGGTAACCCTTTTAATCCTCTTACAAGAGTCGCATATAATCCACCTGTTTCATCCCAACATAAAAAATTACCTACTACTGACGTATATTCAACGTGCTTGGGAATTTCTTCGCCTTTTTCTAAATAATGGAAAAAAATATCTTTTTGACTTCCTGCTTGCAGATACGGAAATGCCTGAGAGTATGCGATAAGATTGGAGAGTACTTTCTGATAATCAACGGTTTCAGGAATGTTTGAAAATGGGTGCTCTGGAAAATATTCTTCAATTATTTTGTCTAGTTCATTCATGAGAAATCTCCTATTCAATTGCTAATATGAATAAATGACACTTATCTTTCTGGCCTCTTTTGACTAAATATTGCTCAACGATTTCTATTTAACCATTGCGAGGATGATTTGTCAATATTTTGACCAGATTGGTGATTCCGCACAAGAAATATTAAAAATCGGGATTTTAGCTTTAGGTCACCATGAAGTCGGTATGAACCTATGCCAAGAACGTAGGACAACTTATCAAGCCCGTACAGCAAATACCGCCAGTAACGAAACGAAATTATGGGCGACCAAAATAAAAGTTACTGAAGCCTGGGAACCTAAATTGGAAGATTTGATGGATAATCAAGGAATTCAAAATATTTTTGGAGTTGTTAGTGAATGGGAATCCTCTGAGTAATGTGTTGTAATGCACCCATTCTTATGGCCAAGCAAATCTTGGCGGTCTCGAAGTTTACAACTGCCGAGCTTAATCTGCGTCTAAAAGTATGTTTTAGACATGGCTCGCACCGGAGTTAATTTTGTTTTTAACGCTATTTTGCCATGCAATGGGTTTCTTATCTTAACCGCTAGGAGAACTTTGTCCAGGAGATGGGAGCTTTAATTTTTCAACAAAATTATCAGTTGCAAGCACCACTTTTAAATTTTTTAATGTTTCTTTGGCTTCAGGAGAATTATCTTTCGTTAACCCGTCGATAATTATTTGCATCTCTGAACTTATACCATCCGAAAAATTTATAAATCGATCAAAAAATCCAGAAGATTTTGTTTTCTTACTAGCAGAATTGTCATTTAATGTTTTAAGTTGCTCACAACCTTCCGCAGTAGCCATCATTTCATTTATTGTTGTAAACAATGGTTTTTCTATATCTAATAGAAGTTTATCATGAAGTTTATTTAAAATAATTATTTTTTCTGTAGATTGCGTATTTTTATTTTCACCCCACTTTATAGCCATCGTTTTTAATCTTTCCAATAAGACTTGATTAAGAAGAATAGTGATTATTGTCTTCTGTTTTTTTTGCAGTTCTGGGTTAGAGATAGGCTGTGTTCCAAACTCAAAGCCAAGAAAATTGTGCTGATTTGATTTTTTTTGTTGGGCATAATCAAGTAAGAAAGCCCCAGATATCCTCTTATCTACTATCACCCATTTTATAGTATGTAAATTTCCTTCTAAATAAGCTCTGCGAAGTATCTCTTCACTCCATTTAGTAAGATCAATTTCTGATTGTGTGTGTTCGTAAACATACTGCACCAAAGAAAATTGCTCAGAATGACAATTTTTAATTTGCATAGCAACACGAAAGTCGCTCTCACTCAAATTAGCTTGTTTTTCTTCTACTAAATATCGAAGAAGTTGTACATTCTGTCGGCGCAGAGCAAAAAAAGCTGCTGTTCCTGTGATTTTCCCGCGAGTCACTTTCGCGTTAGGGTCAATGTTATGCTGTTCAATTAAAATTTTAATTATTTCAAATTGATTATCATTAACTTTTTGGTCATGCATGCAAATAGCTTCAACCAAATGTTCTGGAGAGAGAGGTATATACTTATTTTCTAATAAATAAAGCCATAAAGCACTAGATTTAAGTTTTAAAGCTTGACTAATAACTTTAGAAATTAGATTTTCTCTGAGGGCAGGCTTCCAGCTTCCTGGTATTGTATCTATGGGTGAGCGTTGAATTAACCATAGAAGGAGTGCTTCAGAACAATGGTTATTCATAATCCAATCGTATCTTTCGCCGAGAAAATAATCAGGATCCATGGTTTCAAATATAGACTTAGTGAATTCTAAATTGCCGAATGCCTTCACTTTATCAATAAGTGCAAGACGCCACCCGACATGGGTTTTCATGAAAACCGTTTTTGCCCATGTAAAAGCCTGTAACTCCAAAGCCCGTTTGAATAATAACATTATTTTATTATCAAATTTATCAATGGGGATGATGTTACTATGTAATAACCAAAGAACAACATCTTGATTAAATCCCTGCCCTAAGGGTATCTCGCTTGGAGTAGCCTCACCAATTCCAAAATGTGTACGCCAAATACGTGAAACAATAGCAGGTTTACTTTCATCGACACTGGCTATTTCTTCACCTCCTGATTCCTTTAAACTGATTGTTTCGTCGTTGTTTGCTCCAAGAAGAACATCAAGATAGCTAATTAAGAACCCTCTAGCATCAGAAACTTTGTTTGCTTTTTCCTTATCAAGTGTGGTCAAGAGTAATTTTCTTGTTATGGCATCGTGCTGATGACGAAGAGCAAGACTCAGTAAAACATCATAGAGTGTTTTGCTTCGTTCAGAATTTCCTATAGTTACTTCTTGCTCCTGGAGTATAGTTGGATGTGAATCAAGTATCTTTGTTAGTGTGTCTGTATCACCTATTTGCACAGCATAAAGCAATTGTTTTGCTAATTCAGCCTGTTCTAATGAGGAAAATCTATATCGGTCATAGCTTTGAAAAAATTTAGCTCGATAACTTATTTCTTCATGTTTTTCTTGCTGTGCAGGCTCAACAAATGGTTGCCACAATTGGTTATCAGATGCATAAGCGTGCATCTCTTTATTAACTAGACCTAATCTTGTTAAATCTGCTGGCTTTAAATAACTTAACACTAGCAGCCAAATTTCTGGGGATAAAGAAAAATTTTGAGTGTTAGGAGAAACTTCATTTTCGGGAAGATCTTCATGAGAAACTTCGAGCTGCTCTGGCATATTCACTTGGGTTCGCGTATCAATCTCAGCTTGAATTTGTTCCTCTTCTTCTTGCAATTCTTTAATTTTTGCATGTATTTGCTGCGAATTATTTTTTTGCTCCTTATCCAGGGGATCAAGTGCAGTTGTTTCTGCTTCTAGATTTCTTATTCGTTCCTGAAGGTCTAAGAGATACCCCTGTAGTTGCGATAAAGTGTAAGTATTGGCTTGATAATTGGCTTGATACATTTGACTCCCATTTGATTAGATAATTAAAAACTTAAACAATTATAGATGAAGTATCTTTCCCGCTCGATTGCAAAAAACTGATTTCTGCTAATTTAAAGCTCTTATAATAATCGAAGTCAATATTTATGGTCAACAAAAAAGCATAAAGATGTTGTCAAATTTATATCGTGCTAATGATAAACTAGGGAACACGTTAGATGGATTTTAAATAGAAATTGCAAAACACAGTTTTTAGCACAGAAATAAATATTTTTGTAACGGGATCTAAAATATCCTCGGACGCAACATTTTACCCCAAACTTTTATGCTCTCCGTTTTAGAAGAACAAATGGTCATAATTTCATCACAAGTAAGATGCAATAGGTCCTTTCATTTTTATCATTTATGAGCTATAAATGCACTGATCAATATTAGATCTGTGCATTTAGCATTCATATAACTAAGGTGGAGAGAATTATGCATGACCAAAGAGAAATACCCCAGCAGAAAAGTGATTATGGCTGTTTTTTTAATGAAAAAGATTCATTAAATAATTTTTTAATAGAAAAAATTGATGTTTTAATGGAGATGAATCGCGAAGATAAGGAAAGATGCGTGCAAGCTATTGTTCAAACAATCTTAGAAGATCCTGATCAAAAACAAAAAAATCTGCAAACGTTTTCAATTGAAAAAATATCCAACTTGTCAAAATTTAGCCTGGTTTACAAGGTCAAGTGCAACGATAAAATATATGTTTTAAGGCTGCTTTTAACAAATAATCAAGCACAAGAAAATGCAGCAGAAGAAATTAAGATTATGCAATTATTTGCTGCTTCTAAAATAGCTCCGAAAATATATTACGTTTCGGAACTAACATACACTGTAGTTATGGATTACGTCGATTCAGAGCAGTTTTGGCATGCCAATATTACACCTGATAAAAGAAAAGCAATTTGTGAAATATTAAGAGCTATGAATATCACTGCCAGTGAACCAGCTTCATTAGGTCAAGAGAATAAAAAAATAAATGATATTTATGCTAACGCCAATAACTGTTGTTTTCAATTTTATCCTGATAATTCTTATCTTGATAATTATCGAGCAGTAGTTTTTGAGACATTTAAGGAGTTGAAAGAAATCTGTGACCAATATCCTTGCGATGGTATTTGCCATGGAGACTTTCAAATGTTTAATATGCTTTATAAGACTGAAGAAAAAAATTTTTCAATTATTGATTGGGAATATTATCGCAGAGGCAGTCGTTTGTTTGATTTAGCTTATCTCATGATAAATATACAAGCTGATGAAACTGTTGAACGAGAATTTCTTGCAGAATATTTAGAAATTTCAGTAAGTGATATTCCTGAGTCCGATTGGGCAAAGTATTATATTATGAAGCAATATATTCTGACGTACCGGATCATTTTCTTTCTAGGATTATGTAGTAGTTTTGATTTTATTCTGGATTTAAGCCCGGACAAAATTAAGGATTTGCCTTGCTTTAAAGATCTTACTTATAAAATAATAAAAGATCAAAACCTTGAGCTTTCTAGTGATCTTGGTTTATTTCAGCTATCAGTGATGCATCTTAAAGATTTTAATGAAGTATTAAATGATAAGTGTTATCAAGAAATGCTTTTTATGGCAAAAGAAGCCATAAAATTGACTTCTCAAAAATCTTTTGGAATGTAAATTTATGATGTGAAAATTTATGAATTATAAACGATAATTATTTCTAGGTTATAATTTATTTTTCCTAGTAATGAGAAACTAAGTCATTTTTTATCTACTTCACCTATTTTAGTTAAAATTGATTGATAGTCTTGTGCTATATTTTCTGATTGCTGTGGATAAGTAAAATAAGCTTGTATTTCTGCATTTGGGTTCACTAACAAGATATCAGCACTATGATCTAAAGTATAATTATCAACAGTTTGTGCATTTGTCTGAATTTTTGTTGCTATAACATGCAATTGCTTTTTAAGAGCAATTGTTACTTCCATTGAGCCTCTGGCGCCGATGAAATGTGAATTGAACGCCGCGACAAAATCGTTTATTTTTTTAAGAGAATCTCTTTCTGGATCTAAAGTAATAAAAATAACTTGCGGCAGTTCTTTCTTCTCTAAGGATTTTTGTAATATCAGGTACATTTTATTGAGTGCGTGCATAGTAGTAGGGCAAATCATGTCGCAGTGAGTAAATCCAAAATATATCATCGACCAATGACCTTTTAAATTTTCTTTTGTGTATTTCTTTTCATGAGCATCCATTAATAAAAAATTTTTGATCTTTATGGGTTCAAGTAAATACGTGCCATGAATCTTTACATAATGTGCATAATAATATTTTTGTTGTGGTCGTAACACATTAAAATAAAAAATCAAACTTGCTACAATGACAATAAAAAATAAAATGATTGCAGATAATTTACGATTTTTTGTGCGAGCTATTTTTATCATTAAGAAAATCTCTCTCTTGCAATTGTAAGATCTGGAAGTTTATGGATTTACACACTGAACGCAAAACTTGTACTAATGCCACTTGACCTCTCCTTACTTGGTTCAAAGAGAAGTGATTTTATCAAATCAATCTTTTTGAGTCACCACCTTGAGCCACCACCAAATTGGATACCAACATTGGTTTGTATTATAATTATAACAGCCACAGACCGGTTATGTGCTTTTGCTTCCTAGCGTGGAGGAGTAATGAATGATAAAAAAATTTTTAAAATTATCATCATTGATGATAATCCATCTATACATCACGATTTCATCAAAATATTAAAAACAGAGTCATTCAGCGAGCTTGATAATTTAAGCAATGCCTTATTTAGCGAAGACAAAGAAGAATCTAGCTTACCTAAGTTTGAAATCGATGTTGCATCACAAGGTCAAGAAGGCGTTGAGCGCATTAAAGAAGCTTTACAGCAAGGCAACCCTTATGCACTGGCTTTTATTGATATCCGTATGCCTCCAGGATGGGATGGCATTGAAACTATTAAGCATATTTGGGAGCTGGATAAGGATATCCAAATTGTTATCTGCACTGCTCATTCTGATTATTCGTGGGAAGAAACAATTGAACATTTAGGAAAAAGAGACAATCTATTGATTTTAAAAAAACCTATTGATTGTGTTACTGTGCGTCAGCTCGCTTGTGCACTTACCACCAAGTGGCAATTAACCGAAGAATCCAGAAATTATACTACCATATTACAACAAAAAGTTTCGGATCAAACCCTATCTTTGCAAAAGTCTCTCTCTCTTATTAAATCGACGTTTGAATCTTCTAGTGATGGGATTTTAATAGCAAATAACAAAGGAAGAATCATTGATTATAATAATAAGTTGATTAGCATGCTGGAAATACCAAAGTCAATTCTAGATACAAAAAAAGAAGAAAACTTTATAGAATATATGAAAACTAAAATAGAAAATCCAGAAGAGTTTTTTGTAAAAATAAAAGAATTAAAGTCTGTTAGTATCGATGTAATTAAATTTAAAAACGGAAAAATTTTTGAGTGTTATTCACAGCCGCATAAACTTGGTAAAAAAATAATAGGACATATATATGATTTTCGCGATATAACAAAACGAGCTAAATTAGAGAAGGAATTACAATATCAGGCAACGCACGATACGTTAACAGAATTGGCTAATCGTATAATGTTGTTTGACAAGTTGAAACAGGCAATAAAAATAGCATATCAATATAATACACATTTCGCAGTACTTTTTCTCGATTTGGATCGATTTAAATTAATCAATGACAGCTTAAGTCACTCTGTCGGCGATGAATTATTAAAAAAAGTAGCTGACCGCTTACTTTCTACTATACGTGGTGAAGATACTCTTGCCAGACTGGGTGGAGATGAATTTATCATTATTCTAATGAACATAGAGCAAAAAGAACACGTTGAAGTTAAGGTACATAAAATAATTAATATTTTTCAACAACCTTTTAGCATTAGCAATAGAGAGATAACTTTGACTGCCAGCATTGGAATAAGCTTATATCCTCAAGATGGTTCTACTGTGGACATATTGATTCGTAATTCGGATGTTGCAATGTATCGTGCAAAAAAACAGAAGGGCAATAGTTGCGAATTTTATACTCCTGATATGAGCACAGAAAGTCTTGCTGAATTAGATCAAGAAATGGAGTTACGTCAAGCAATTGCTAGGAACGAGTTTTTTTTATGTTATCAACCACAAATTGATATGATAAATAAAAAATTAGTTGCCGTAGAAGCATTGATTCGTTGGCAGCATCCAAAAAAAGGCGTTTTACTTCCTATCGATTTTATTCCTTTAGCTGAAGAGACCGGATTAATTGTGCCAATTGGTGAATGGGTCATGAAGACCGCATGTGCACAAAATAAAGCATGGCAGGATGCTGGAGCGCCACCCATACGTGTCGCTGTAAACATCACATCGCAACAATTGCAACAACAAAATATAATAATAAAAATTCGTGAAATATTACGTATAACAGAACTTGAGCCGAAGTTTCTTGAACTTGAGTTAACTGAAAATGCCATTCTCTGCAATAGAGAAATTATTAGAGTACTCACTGACTTAAAAAAATTAGGTTTAACCATTGCAGTTGATGATTTTGGAACTGGTTATTCCTCGTTGAGCTATCTTAATAAAATACCGTTAGACCGATTAAAAATAGATAAATCTTTTGTTAAGAATATTGACTCCACTATTAATGATGCAGTTATCATTCGTATTATTATTGCGATGGCAAAAAATTTAAACTTGAAGGTTATTGCTGAGGGGGTGGAGACAGCAGATCAAATGAATTTTCTAAAAGAATGTGAGTGTTCTGATGTACAAGGTTTTTATTTTAGTAAACCATTGACTACTAGTGAAGTTGAAAGTTTTTTCAAAAATAAAGGGCTAATAAATAATATCATAAATAGCAGCTAAGATGTTAAAAAAGCGGAGAAAGAATGATTCTAGATTTTTTTCAACTTGCAACTATTCCTAGCAACCATTTTAATGGCTCTTATGACACTAAATTGGTAGTTTTGTCTTTTATGGTTGCAATGTCTGCTTCATATATTGCACTTGATTTAACAGGACGGTTGAGGGATATCAATATTACGAGGACAAGTAGTTTATTATGGTTAATAGGCGGTGCTATTGCAATGGGAGCAGGTATTTGGTCTATGCATTTTATTGGGATGTTATCATTTACTATACCAGGCCTGACACTAAGATATGATTTATTTTGGACGGTGCTATCATTATTTGTTGCCATATTAGCTTCTGGTTTTGCTCTTTATTTATTACAAACGTCTAAAATTCGTATAGAGCATTATATTGCTGGAGGAATTATATTAGGACTTGCTATTGCCTCTATGCATTATACTGGGATGGAAGCAATGTTTATTACCTTGAATATTCGATATTTGCCTAATTTATTTTTCCTTTCAATTTTAATAGCCATTCTTGCTTCTGAAGCGGCCCTTTGGTTAGCTCTGAAAAGTAATCAGGTTATTTTGAAAGTTCGTAATCGAATAAAAATTGTTAGTGCGATGATAATGGGATTAGCTATATGCGGCATGCATTATACTGGAATGGCAGCATCCATATTTACTCCTCTTTGTGCCCCAAGCCTAGTCGCTGGTACCAGCGCACTTGATCCAACTTTATTATCTATTGGCATTGCCACTGTTACCTTTATTATACTAGGTGTGGCATATTTTGCTTCCTCATTTAAAGAATCGCTTAATCAACAACAATTTGAAAGAGCTCGTCAGTTGGGTATGGCAGAAATTTCTGCTAGCGTATTACATAATGTGGGGAATGTTTTAAATAGCGTTAATGTGTCAGCAAGCATACTAACTGAAAAAAATAAATCGTCAAAATTAATAGGATTAAAAAAATTAAGTGGGCTTTTTAATGAGCATAAGCAGGATTTGTCTGTTTTTTTAACAAAAGATTCTCATGGAGTCAAGGCGATAGAGTTTCTAAATATGCTAACCGAATATTGGCAAAAAGAACAAAATAGTATGTCTGAGGAATTGGCTACATTAAACAAAAATATAAATTTGATTAAAGAAATTATATCTACGCAACAAGATTTAAGTAAACTAGTTGGTTTTGAACAAATCATTTCAATAAATGAATTATTAGATGAAGTTTTATTAATTACAGGCCTTAGCCTTAAGAAGGATATAATAATTGAAAAACATTACTGCAAAGTAAACCGCACTATGACAGATAAAACAAAATTATTACAAATTTTGATTAACTTAATACGTAATGCAAAAGATGCCATAATGGAATCATCAAAAAAAAACAAAATTATTATTATAAAAACCTCTATCATTAAAGATAAAATTATAATAGAAATCTCAGATAATGGTGTTGGAATACTACCCAAAAACATCAGTAAAATTTTTAATTATGGGTTTTCCACAAAATTGTCTGGACACGGTTTTGGATTGCATACTTGTGCTATTGATATAAATACAATGGGTGGAGAAATAAGTGTAAAAAGCGAAGGATTGGAACAGGGAGCATCCTTTATTATAAAACTGCCCTATAGAAAAGCATTATAGTTTCGTACCCGAAGTAAGAGGCCATACGTGCAATAGCTGCGTATTCTATTGCTAACGTATATTTTATATTACTTCAGGAGGAAATAGATAAAAAGCCTCTCGAAATGTGTCTTACCCATGCCTGCTGAACTCTTCTTTGGACGCCTGGACTTATCTTTGGCAAATGACGTGTTGCGCAAAAATTTCCCTTTTTGAAAATGCCATGTTAATATATGCTTAATAGTCATTTTATCGATTAACTTTTATTTATCTAGATAAATCACAATACTAGGAGCAAAAGGATATGTTTGACGCTGACGACAAGGGTAAAGAGAAAGAGGATAAGAGTAAAACTGAGGTGGCAAAATCAGAGGCGACCGCACGAAATCCGTCTGAGAATAAAGATAAAAAAAATTCAGTGCCTCCAGCTAGATTGCAATACAAAGACCGTTTACTAGAAGGAATAGAGGAGGCCAGAACAGGGTGGTTCTTTGGATATCCTGATAATTCAGACAATGATGATCCTACCCTCAGCGAATTTCGAATCGCGATTAATCCAAGTGATCCAGATAACCTCAAAAAAGCTTATCTTCTTTTGATAAATATATTTGAAGAACATCAAGTTTTTTTCAAAATGATGGGATTTGATGAAAAGGTTCTGCCTGTTTGGGATCCAACACTTATTAATATGGAAGAGGGTGAAACTCTTCGTGAATATACCTTACGAACCGACACGGATCGTGACCAACGAGGCAAGGAAATATGTGTCTATTTCAGGCCAACTAAAGACGATAATTCTCCCGTATTTTGGCAAAATCTGATGTTAGCATGCTGGAAAAAGTTACAAGATGAAGGTGTGAAATTAGGATATGTTGCTCAACCTTATGGTGATGCGAGAATTGAAGCAGAAGAGGGCATTCTGGTTCCCTTTACTTACAGTCTAGGTTTAGCCTGGAAACAAAGACACGGAATTTTATCTAGTCAACCTCTTGACCATGACAATTTATCTCCATTTCATGATATTCGCATTACAAAAAAAGATATTATCGATGCTGGTTTAATCTATCCTGACTGCGTTGATGCCATTCAATTAGAACGACAACGATATTATCAAAGCAAATTAGCTGCTTTAAATGACAGTTTGACTCAATTAAATCTATTTTTAACCGATATGCCCTTTGATATGAATCTGTGCTTGATTTATTTAGCTAGATTGCAAGATATATTAAATTTACTGCCTACCTTAACAGCAGAGGATGAACGATTACCTAACCTCAAACAGCAACTGGAAGAAATAACCAAAAATTTAATCGAGATTTTTCCTTATGTGGCTGACTACAACGAGGATCTGGATTCAGGTGGTACACTTAAAATCCATCCTGATCTTACTCAATTCTTTATGGCTGCGCTGAATGCAATTGACTTTATTGCAAGCAATGACTCCGAAAAATTTAAACAGAAGTTTGAAAAAGCTCAAGCATCTTTGGACAAATTAAATGCTTTTTATCAAGAAGAAACTAAAAAGACTACCGCTGATTTTCTTCAAAACCCATTATCTCGAGAATGGCTTGAAAAACAAAATCTTGTTCTGGATATTCGTGAGAAAGTTAATTCACAGCCTCGCTTGATGCAGTGTGTTTTCAGGAAATTGGTTCATTGTACGCGTGAAAAAGACTCAATCGATTTGACTTGGCTATATATGCTAGAAGAAGTCGAGCAGCTATCTTATGAGTTAGCTACATACATTTTTAGAAGAACTTGCCCTAGAGAAAGGCTATCTATTACAGCTCAAATGACTAAAGAAGAACTGTGTCAAATTATACAACTTGCCGTAGCAGAAAATAGTGGCGCTCAGCCTCTTTTACAAGAAATCATTGTTCAGTTTGATTCTACAATCAAAACAAATGTTTTGACGGCTTTAGAAATAATAAAAGGCTGTCATCAAAGAGGTGGCCTCATAGAGCAATTAGATTCTGCACTTGAAGCGAGTTTATCGGGAAAAACTAAGGTTCCAAGTCAAGAATCTTTTGATGCTTTCTTTTCTTTCAAAGAAGCTATAAAGAGGCTTGAAATTAATAATTTTCTTAAACCGAAACTGCAAAATACCAGCTTTACTGTCAATCATGTTACAAAAGAAGTTGTAGGCCAATGCGATTTAATGCCCTCTCACGTATCTTTTCGAGACACAAATATCCGATGGCTAAATGCCAGTGATACCAGACATGATAGGCATGATTTAAGTAAGAATGGAAAATGGATACTGAAATTTTCTAAAGACAAAATCGACGATGTTTGGGAACACGTTAAGCAGGACGTAGCGAATGGTAATATTTGGCAAGCAAAAGTTTCGACATTAAATGAAGACTTTGATCATTTTGTGTTGCTTGTGTATGCCTTTGATTCCAATGATGTTGAAGAAATGGCTAATACTTATGAATATTTAGTAGAACACGACTATGTTAGCAAAGCCAACAAGCAAGGTATTAAATACAAAGCAGATGATAAAACACGGGCTAATGATTATAGCGCAGGTGAACATACGTACAATCTTGACGACATCAGTGTATTGAGAAAAAAGCATAAACATGGGAAGACGAAAACTAGCGTAGCATTAGCTCAATCGCAAAAGCAACCGTTAGCCCACGACTACAGTCAAAAAGGTGCGACTAACGCTAGGAACAGTTTTATCGATCAACGCTTTGAGTGTTTCGCTCGAACGGCTTCAAGTGCTTCTATCTCAGGCAGTACATTTGCCAATAACGGTAGTAATTCTAAAGAAGGTGTCTTAGACGCGAGTTGCACTGATTATCTCACGGACACTGACGGTGTACGTATTGGTATTGCCATGGCAACGGCTGATGGTTGTGGACATTTTTTTGAGAAGAACGAAAATCTTAGCACTGCTTATGTGAGTTCTCGCGCGTGCGAGGAATTTGTTTATGGCGCTCAAATAAATCCATCTGCGACAACGCTAGACGTGCTTCCTAAAACGATGCAACAAGTTGGTACACTGTCTATGGCAGCGCGATTACCCCAAATAATGGATTCAACTTCTTCGTTAGCAGCTACAGTGGTAACTCAGACACCCGAAGGTAGATTAAATGCGACTGTTGGAAATGTTGGCGATGGCCTAGTACTAGTGATTGATCACCAAACAAAAAAAGTAAAATATCAGTCTGGCGCACGTCAATTTTTGGGTTATGACATTTTCAATCAAGGGGAAGCATACTCCCCCATGCCCGTTCAAAATTTATCAGAAAATAATTTGACACGTGTGACAACAGCAGAAATCGGTGACATTCATGAAGATGACATTATTATTCATATGACCGATGGTGTTTGGGAAGAATTTGCAACTGCTGTGGAAATAATAAAAGAGGGAAAGGAGACTGTTAAGGAATTTAGAATTGATGAAGATCATTTTCATAACTGTATAAAGCCTATTTTTGAGCAAGAACGTGGAGAAAAACATGGAGAAGATGAAAAAGAGCCAAAAGAAAAGGGAAAAGAAGATGAATCAGAAACTAATAGCCATGACATATATACATCAGCATTTGAAGTCGCTCAATGTATTTTGGTTGCGACTGTCGACTCAGCCTTAAAGAAAAGACAAAATTACAAGAATTTATTAGCAGATTTAGGAACCTATATCACTCGTGCTAAAGAAAAAAAGTTTGAGAATAAGGAAGAAGATGAGGCTTACACAATTACTGTGTGGCTAGAGGAAATTAAAGAAGAATCTCCACCAATTGCGGAACGCTTAGAAGCTTTTTTAGAGCATACACAATTTGTGGCTAAAGATTTCCCAGCCATTTATTTTATCGAGAAGTTTGAACATTGGCGTTTTGGTGATGATTCGACAGTTTCGGTGATGCAAGTGCCGAATCAAAAGGTAGAACTATTACGAGCGTTAGTTGAAAATCCACGCAACAGTCATAAAATCCTTCCTAGGATAGCTGCAGCTAATCTCACCAGCGAAGATTTAGAATTTGCTATGCAGCGTCTGCAACAAGAAAAAGTATTAGTTCCACAATCCGAAGAAATCCCGGCTCAAAATCAGTCAACAGGAAGACGATTGCATGAGGTTCCAGGATGTTTGCAGTCTGACTATGATCCCAAGGTGTGCCAAAATGCAAAAAATATAGCAGAGGAGTATTTGAAATTTACTCAAAAAGTTCAATTGACGACAAAATTAGCTCTGTTGAAAGAAATTCGAATCCTTATGACTGGAACGAGTGCAGATAATAGTGCAGACAATCATGACAATCGATTAAATGTAAAACAAATGGCAGTACTTTTTAATGCATTGAGAAATGATCCCAAATTTTATGAAAAGGTTAATGAAGGTAAAAGTAAATGGGAAAAGTTTTGGGGTCTTGAAAACACAACACAATGGAGTGATACATTTGAAACCATCAGAACGAAAGCTAAACAACAACTTTTTAAAGAATTTGATGATTTAAAATCTAATACGGCTAAATTAAAATTACTAAAATGGGCGGAGAAAGAATCCTTATTTAATGAACATAGAAACAATTCCTTTTTTGCCGGTGCTTGGGGAAGAACAGGCGCTGTTAGTGAAATTCAAAGTAAAGCTAAAGAGGTAAGTAAAACGACGCGCTGAGTTCATTTTTATTCCTTGAATATGCATAAACCCTCGTCCTCGTTACTACTTACTTAAGAATGAAAATCGAATGAAAAATGACAAAGATTTGCATTATAAAAGTGCCACAGAACTTGTTGCAGCATTGGCAGACAGGAAAATCTCTTCAACTGAATTACTTGAAGAAACTATTTCCCGTATTGAGATATTTGACAAAAAAATTAATGCCATCCCCGTTCGGGATTTTGAACGAGCACGAGCGATAGCAAATGCAGCTGATGCGGCAATTGCTGAGGGCAAACGACTGCCTTTATTGGGACTTCCAATGACAGTCAAAGAATCTTTCAATATTTTTTTTTAGAGCATATCTAAAAAGCATATAAGCCATTTACTAATCTCTTTTAAATTTTACTAGCAAAACTTAATTGGTTTGTACAATTTTTACTTGGCAAAGCTTTTTTGATCATTTATCCTGCGATCTCTTAAATAGTAAGATAATTATTTCGCCTAATGTCGTAATAATTTTAACAATGAGATAGATATGCCCTCTATATATAATCCCACTTTATTTCGCCAGCGTTCTGCTGTAGCTCAGCAATTCAATCAAGTTACGCATGAACGCATTGCGCTTTTAAATGAAGACATTCAAGCTATACATGAAAATTTGCCATTATTAGAAGACGATCTGCCAATTGAAACGAACAATATGCAGTTAAGTGCATGATGGCATATTGACGGCGTCCTATTATTTTCTCTGAGATAATTGATCAATATCTGGGAATTTGCGCAATGGCTTTTTGATCTTCTTTTTTGATTTCATACAAGTTGCAATAATTTTCTAGCATTCTTTGTGCTTGTGATATCATAAATTGATCTTTTAATGTATCCAGTTTTTTACATTTTTCTTCATAAGTTTTCACAAATTCTAATGCATCAGGATATGCCTTATTGAAAATAGATCCGCTGGCTAGTAGTAGCACTACATTTTGAGCTAAACGTAGAGAGAGCGTATCTATTGGATTTATGGTATTTTTTACATGTCGAATCAGTTTGAGTTTTTGAGAATCAGTCAAATCATGGCTTGTGAGATAAGTTATCATTAACTCATTAAAAAGTTCTGCATCTTCTTTTCTAGAATCTAATAAAAAAGAATTATAATCTTTACCCTTAAAGAAAGTTAAAATGGCATGAGGAGGGTTCTGGATGGATTGAATAGCTTGCGCAAAATAATTACCGCATCGAAGTGATTTAACTATCGCGTCTCTTGCTTTTCTAGGTCGCATTAGCATTGAATTTCTTTTTGAATTAAGAATTTTAGCAATTTCTAAGGTGCATATGGCTCCTTTGCCAATCAAGCATCGGACAGCTGTATAATTCAGATTAGCCACAGCAATGTGTAAAGGGGTTTGTTTTTTAGTATTCAGAAAATTCGGATCGAGCCCTGCGTTTAATGTCAGTGTTAAATAGCTTTTTAACTTTTCTGATTCTTTTTCTTTTGCCATCTCATGTAAAAGTGTATTATTTTCTTCATCAACTGCATTGATACATTGCTTAATAAAAACAAGTCCTTGTTGCAGCATCAAACTAAAAAATTCTTTATGAGAGTTAAATGCAACGATCGCTGGTGATTCGCCTAACGCATTGGTCTTCGTTATATCTGCTCCATGCGCTAATAGAGTTTTAGTAAAATCACTATTTCTCTGTTTTATCGAGATATGCAAAGCTGTTTGGCCCAAAGAATTTTGAGCATCAAGTGGCACTCCGGCATTAATTAAAACTATTAGTTGGTTGAGTACAGCTCTTTTTTTCTGAACTTCTGCATAGTTATTAGATATAAATCTGAGATTTGCTAATTCATGAAGCACTGTGCAACCGCATTTATCCTGAAGCTCTAACATGAGTTTTGATCGTAATAAATATCTCACCATTGTCATTGCATCCGGGTGTTTACACCTAACAGCAAGATGCAGTGGTGTATGACCGTCTGAATTTTGATAATTAACATTCTCTGGGGCACGCATTTTTTTTACCCCATCAACATTTCCTACCATCGCAGCTAAATGCAACGGAGTATTACCATTGCTATCTCTCTCATCATGATAGGCAACTACTCCAAAATATTTGATAGCCAGTAGCAATAATTCATTAAAATATTTTGTGTTTTCAGCAATGAGATGAAGATAACTTTTACCTTCGGGGATTTCACCATGGATATCTGCGCCTAGATTAATAAGCAATTGAACGGTTTTAATACTGCCAAATCGGAGCGCTTGATGAAAAGGGGTGTAGCCATCAAAATTAGGCCTATTAATTACTTCTTTCGTTGTAATTAGCTGGTTAATTATTTCTAGCGCAGGTTGGCGATAGACAATGGAGTAGCCACTTACGGGTTCTCTGGAAACAACAAGACGGTGGAGGGGCGTATTACCTAAACTATCTGCTAAATGAATATCTGGGGTGCTGTCTCCTAATAACATTTGAACAATAACATTGCTGCCAGAATTCACGGCGCAATGAAAAGGTGTTAGCCCATACTCATTGGGAACATTGACATTTGCACCTGCTTGGAGAAGGGCGCTGGTTATTCTCAGTGAAGCTGTTTCATATATCCTTTCATAAAGAGTATTCATTGTAGTTACTGCATAATAAAGTGGGGTGTCGCCATTTTCATCCCGCAATGTTACATCTGCCCCAAGAGAAAGCATTAACTCTACCATTTCAGGATTTTTTATTAGTACGGCTTTTTGCAATAAAGTGATGTTTCCCTCATAACTAAACACATGATTTACTGATAAACCTTCTTGGATCAGTATCGAAATTTCAGCTTCATCACTTACTGTTATTGCATACAAAGCCAGTTGTTCTGATATCTTTTGTCTTATCACATAATTTGGTTTTTTTGAAAATTTCCCCCGAGCTAGCATTTCAATTTCTGCATTTTTATATCGTACCGCCCACAGCCAAACCCACTCCCAATGATTTAATTTGTTTGCCAGACTGGTTATTACTTTCGTATTGAAATGATAAGCAATCGCTAATTTAAGTCTAAAATAATCTTTAATTTTTTTATTATTTATTATTGCTAAAGCCTTCTCAGATATTTTTATAGGATTTGATGAACAATTCAAATGCGTATTTTCTTTAGTAAAAAGTAGTGCTTTATAAAAGTTATATATAAATGCATCGGGAATTTGTTTTCCTAAAAGCAATAACCCTAATAATCGCTCTGGTGAGGTAAAATATCGACTGATAAATTGATTAAACCAATAGATAGTATTTTCTTTTTCATGAGCACCATATTTTTTTACGCGCGCCAAAATAGGATAGTGATCTGGGAAACGGCTTTTATAGAACATTTCCCACAGAACTTGATCTTGGGCGAAGACTTTGCCACTTTTTGATGTCCGACTAAAAGAAATGACATCTTCAGGGCGAAGGAAACTCAGAATGAAAAATATGACTTCGTGTGGTAAATTGAATAATCCAATAGATGTTTGCTCATACGTTTGATGAGTCTCTGGTTGCTGTTGTAGCATGTCTTGTTCCTAGTCATTGAAAAAAAGTCAGTGTTTCTGAATTTTATGCATTATTACTTGTGAATAACTCTGTATGACATCATTATCCTGACTACGAATTTATTATTGTTGGAGGTTTCGCAGAGATGAAAATTATGCTAATAAATCAGGTTGCATTGTGCTTTTATCATTTATCGTTCACAGAAAATGAATGTTTTGAAAAGCAATAAACAAACAGCATACAAGAATATTACCTTTATGGCAATATTTTGCGTTAATTTTTCTCAGTATTCTGAGAGGATGAGATGAAGTGAGTTATAATAATTGGAGGAAAACTGCAAGCTGACACTACTTGAGTTGAGTGTATTATTTGTGTTATTTTTACGCAAAAATTAACACGCCTTTTTATGTCGTTTTGACTTCTTCCTTAAACTTACTGCAAGGAAAACTTATATGCTTCACCAGGAAAATAATACCGATCTTTCTGAATATCAAATGTTTGGAAAGTACGATTTCATCAAGAAATTGTAACAAGAACTATTACCAGCGGAACTATTTTGGGTAATCGTGTTGGTAGTTGGGGAATCATTTAGCTATATCTGGCGTTGTTGGTGAGCTAGAAATTGGTGGCGTTACTGATATACCCAATGTGCACGTTAGTGATATACCCCAACATGGTGAGGTTTATTTTGTAGTGTGTAGCGATGGTCTACCCGATGAAAATTTTAGCTTAGCGTGTGCAAAAACTGAGTTGGATGGCAGCTCTCATTATTTTCCGCGCTCTGAGTTTTCTCAAAGTTTAAAAGACAGATACGTCCTTCAATAATAGAATCAATATCTTCACAAATTAAAAATAAATTAAACGTTTGTAAAGCAGACATCACTTTATTATAGAAAGTATCGTTTTTGAGTTCTGATGCTAATTTATTCTGACAATCACTTAACTTTTCTAGCACTATGTCTCTATATTCCTCATGGGCAATGGCTTTAGGTATCTCTGTAATAGCTAACAGCAAGCGACACACTAAACGATTATTTTGGTGAGCTAAAAGTTCTCGTAAAATATCATCACAGAGTGTTTCATTTTTTTGATAGGCAACAGCAGCACTTTTACCAGAAGTAATTGTAAACATCGCAGCAGAACGATAAGCTAGATAGGTGTTTCTTCTAGGAGATGATGTAGATTCATATTGCTGACGCTTTTCTACCATGTTCTCATATTTTTCTAACCATTGTTTTTGGAATGCCGTTAACTTGTCAAGCAAATTACTATTTTCTTGAACTACCGTTTTATCCGACTTTTTTTGTGCTTCAATGATGGATCTCTCTAACATTTCTCTCAAAGTAGTTATTAGATAAATTGATCCTTTGTAAGACAAAACGGGTTGATCGCTAATCATGGCTTTTAGAATTTCATTATATAAACCAGATTGAGAATAACGTAGAACCTGAGGCGAAGGGAAAAAATAATATTTTAATTCACCATTGGGTAAATAATAAGGAAAGCTGAGTGTATCCTCATGTAACTGCTCAGCATTATTTTTTAATAATTCCTTAAGATAAAGTAAACCTAAAGCGCCACAGCCCTGGTCGGTTGCTTGTGGTCGAGCATTAATTATATCGTTTGTAGATATATGTAGATTGTCGCGCATAAAAAAATTAGATAATGAAAGAACAACATAAGGTTCTTGCAGTGTTTCGATTGTTATATCAGAGTTTAAATGAGTATGACCAGTTATTTTTATAATCTTTTTTAAGATATATTCATACAATACCTTAGCTTGATCCGATGGTTTGAATTTTTTGTCAAACTCAGCTATTGCTTCTGCAGACAACTCTAAATCGGTACATATTTTTAAAGCCTTATTAACATAGAAGAGCTGGCCGGTGTCGCAACGAACATATGCGGCATTCGCTGCAATTCTAGCATCTTCAAGAGTAGGTGGTGATGGCAGTCTGATAAGTTCACACGTATTGGAATTTTCTTTTATTCTTTCATTCAGATTTTGAATAAACTGTGGGAACAATTCACCATCGTAATTAAGCTGGCGAAGGATTTGTTGTTTTGTGTCAAAAAAATAGAGAACATCGCCATGTAAAATAAAATCAAATGCAAAATCGAATCTTTCGATATTAAGAGTTTCTTCTTTTGGAATAAAAATTAATTTAATGAGTGTGTTTTTTTTATCTTCTCTTGTTATGGGCGAATTATTATCTCCTGGGCTATAAAAATTCCCATCGAATGAAGTTCTTCGTATCATAAGATCTCGATAAGCAAAGGTAGCCTCTGGAATACCAAGATACCAATGTACAGGCTTAATAATTTTATCATGAGTAATAATTAACACTTCAAAATGAGCTCTTTTTGTTTGTGTATTACTAGTGAAAATATAACCGACTACTTCATCCTTTCCTAAATTTTGCTGAATATATTGAACTTCTTCCTCTGCTTGCTTAAGATTCAAGCATAAATCTGGATTATCGAATTTTTCACAATTAGATCTAACTTGTGATTCTCCAAAACTAGAATCACCATTGATCATGATTTTTATATTTCTTTTTACAGCATATCTATCGATAATGTTTCTTGCATCAATCACTGAAATTCTAAACATCGCGTCAGGATGAGCAGCAGAAAAAAATTTGTGGCTTGATTTCATATTTTTCATAAATTGTTCCTAATAAAAAATAATTTGTCTAAGATTTGAAAGTGGCTAAATATTGTTTTAACTACTTCGGGTTTTAAGCTGCAATATATGCTTTAAAGTAATTATGAAGTTAAAAAAAGTCCTTATTAAAACTTATTATACGGTCAAAATATTAACAATTTATTAGCTATTACATACCACTGAGTCAGGTTTAGGTAATAAACCAGCATTGGTAAGGACGCAAAGCGTGGGGTTTGCTCTTTGCTGTGCTAGCGGGAATGACGCCTAAGTAACTTCAAATCCTGGTAAATTTCTGTGATAATAACTTTTTAGATCATCTATTTTGAGAGAAACGATGTTATGACTGCCATAAAGAATGCCATTACTCCAACCCGCAACCAAAATTTCGCCGAATGGTATCAAGAGGTAATTAAAGCTGCTGATTTAGCAGAACATTCAGTTGTGCGTGGATGCATGATAATTAAACCGTGGGGATATGCTGTATGGGAGTCTATCCAAAAAATATTGGATAAAATGATTAAAGAGACAGGACATCAAAATGCCTACTTTCCCTTGTTGATTCCACTTAGCTTTTTGGAGAAGGAAGCCGCTCATGTAGAAGGTTTTGCTAAAGAATGCGCGATTGTTACGCATTATCGCTTAGAGTCTGATGGCCATGGAAAATTAATTCCTTCACCTGATGCGGTACTCTCAGAGCCACTGATTATTCGTCCAACCAGCGAAACTATCATTGGTAACGCAATGGCGAAGTGGGTTTGCTCCTACAATGATCTCCCAGTGCTTTTGAATCAATGGTGTAATGTCGTACGTTGGGAGATGCGTACCAGACTTTTTTTGAGAACGACTGAATTTTTATGGCAAGAAGGGCATACGGCTCACGCTACACAAGAGGAGGCAGTATTTGAAACGCTGAAGATGCTTGATGTATATGAACGTTTAGCCAAAGATTATCTGGCTATTCCAGTTATAAAAGGGGAGAAGACAACCAGCGAAAGGTTTCCAGGCGCTGTTAATACTTATTGTATCGAAGCAATGATGCAAGATGGTAAAGCGCTTCAGGCGGGCACTTCTCACTTTTTAGGTCAAAACTTTTCTCAAGCCTATGGCATACGATTTACCGATGAACAGCAACAACTGAGTTATGCCTGGACTACATCCTGGGGCAGTACTACACGTTTGATTGGCGCGCTGATCATGACGCATAGCGATGATGACGGCCTAGTCTTGCCGCCAGCGATAGCGCCAGAGCAAGTTATATTACTACCGGTTATTATGAATGAAGAAGATCGTGTCCGTATAATCACATATTGTGAAGAATTAGCGCAAGAACTCCGAAAACTTTCGTATCTTGACGAATCACTTCGGGTGGCGATTGATAAAACAAATCGACGTGGTGGGGAAAAATTCTGGGGTGCAGTAAAAAAAGGCATTCCAATTCGTATAGAAATAGGCAAACGTGAAATTGAATCGGGTGTTTTTCCAATTTCTCGTCGAGATAAACCCGCTAAAGAGAAAAACTCT
>Ga0351890_10075_pt1 | contig 37897 bp, 28 predicted proteins | sample TotcelFGM3001M15_FD_206743 | JGI IMG/M metagenome (GOLD analysis project Ga0351890, IMG submission 206743) | Enriched cells from coal bed in the Powder River Basin, Montana, United States - Total cells FGM rep3 HSBNCT.FGM.300.1.M15 ...
CGGCCTGCCTGCGCTTTGTGGAAAAGCCAGTGAACCCTTTGTCATCACCACACGGGGACCGGACCGCAAAGGACTTGTGGCTAAAATCACCCGGATCATCGCAAATTATGGCGTCAATGTCACCAATCTTCAGGCCGTATTCCGGGGGGGTGACAATCCATTTGACAACATGATGATTTATGAGGTGGATGTGCCAACTGATATTGATCAGCATGCGTTTCACCGCGATCTCAGGCAACAGGCCGCTGAACTGGAGCTGATCGTCAGCATTCAGCATCAAAAAATTTTTGAGGCCATCAATCGGGTGTAGCCCAGGCAACACTACAGGGAGTTTTTATGCTGAGTACCACCGAAGTCATTTCCACACTGGAAATGCTCCAGAGTGAACATCTGGATGTTCGAACCGTCACATTGGGACTGAATCTCCTGGATTGTGTCAGTGACAATCTGAATCAGTTCAAAAACAATCTCCATCATCGAATCCTTGAAAAGGCAAGCCAACTGGTGTCTGTATGTGATCAGATTGGAAGTACCTACGGCATACCGGTTGTCAACAAGCGGATTTCAGTCAGTCCGGTCGCGGTGATGGGTGCCTGCTTTACATCCGATCAACTGGTTCAGGTTGCCAAAACGCTGAATGATGCCGCAGCAGAGGTTCAGGTCGACTTTATCGGTGGATTCACTGCACTGGTTGAAAAAGGCGTGGCCCGGGGGGATCGCGCCCTGATCAGAGCCATTCCCCAGGCGCTGACTGAAACAGAGCGGCTATGTGCATCGGTCAACGTGGCCTCGACCCGGGCAGGCATCAACATGGATGCCGTCATGATGATGGGCGATACGATCAAGGAGGCTGCCAGACTGACCGCGGACCTGGATGGGCTGGCCTGCGCCAAACTGTGTGTGTTTGCCAATATTCCGGAAGATATTCCGTTTATGGCGGGTGCCTATCTGGGTATCGGTGAAGCGGATGCGGTGATCAATGTCGGGGTCAGCGGCCCGGGTGTGGTAAAAAAAGCAATTGATCGGGCGCTGGCATCAGATCCCACATTGAACCTGGGCCAGATTTCAGAAATCATCAAACGCACCGCATACAAGGTAACCCGGGTGGGCGAACTGATCGGTCGCGAAGTCGCACAAAAACTGGGTATCCGCTTTGGTGTCGTGGACTTGAGTCTGGCGCCAACACCCAACGTGGGTGACAGCGTGGGTGAAATTTTTCAAAGCCTGGGCCTTGACAGTATCGGCGCTCCGGGCAGCACGGCGGCACTGGCCATGTTAAATGATGCTGTCAAAAAAGGCGGCGCATTCGCCAGTTCCCATGTTGGCGGGCTCAGCGGCGCATTCATTCCGGTCAGCGAAGATCTCAATATCGGCGAGGCGGCCAGAAACGGATTTCTGACCCTGGAAAAACTGGAAGCCCTGACAAGCGTCTGCTCGGTCGGACTGGACATGGTGGCCATCCCGGGCGATACATCTGCTGAAACCATTGCTGCAATCATTGCAGATGAAATGGCAATCGGGGTCATCAACAAAAAAACCACCGCAGCCAGACTCATTCCAGTTCCCGGAAAACGGGCTGGCGACAGTGCATTTTTTGGCGGGCTATTGGGACAGGCCCCTATCATGCCGGTCAACAACGGTGCCAAAGGCAACCGGTTTATCCGCCTGGGCGGCCTGATACCGGCGCCCATACACAGCCTGACAAATTAGCAGCAAAACCAAACGCTTCGTTTGTTGTGTTGGGGTCTTTACCGGATGGCTTAATAATTCAAATCAAAAGTCAGGAATACATCACTGGCAGATGGCTCCATAAACATGGAATCTACAGACATTCCATATGCCGTTGACTTGACATCGTGTTTGCCCATGATGGAGAACTGAAGATTGTCCGTGAGATTGACTCCCAGTCTGACCGCCATATCCAGGGAATTGAGCATATTGTCAGATGTGGTAAAACTCATCAGATCTTCCTGGTCGGAATATTGCAGCGACATGGACAGGGACCAGCTTTGATGAATCGGTGACAGGAGCGTGTTAACTCCCAGGGTTCGTTTGGGAACATCCAGGAGTTGGCGGTTTTCTGTGGAATAATCAAAATAGGTGATGGATGGCGTGATGCTGAGCCAGTTGCTGGGACGAATATCGCCAGCCAGTTTCAGGCCCTGTCGCACAGCCGTATCAGAGGAAAATTTATTGAATCGATAACTGATCGTGTTGGAATAGGAATCAAATCCGGGCCAGGCTGTTGAGGCATCAAATTTTTCATGGATGGCACTGAAATTCAGATTGAGACTGTTGAACAGGGAATGGCTGTATCCCATTTCATAGAAACGAAGATGTGCGCTTTCCAGTTCACGGACATCACAGGTGTCAAAATCGAATGTATCTACATTACTCGGTGAAAACGCGGACGCATGGGACCTGAATTCATCGCGTGCATACCCTTTGATCATACCCTTTTGATACACCGGTGTTTCGAGAGATCTTTCAAACCGGATTTCTTCAGCATCCGAATATGCGTTTAACGCCAAATGGCGTTTTGAACTGACAAACCGGGCTTTCCAGTAGCGGTCATCCAGATTGGACACCATAATTCCCTTGCTGCTGCTGGCATGAATGAATTGCCCGTCTGACAGATAAACGCCAACATGATTGATACGCTTTTTCTTTTTGTTGGCAAAAAAAATCAGATCACCGGGTTGAAGTTCTTCGTCATCAATCTGTTGGAGCGATGAAAACCGGTATTGTTGAATGGAGTTATGGGGCAGCTCGATCCCAAACAGACGGGAATAGATTTTTCGGGCAAAGCCGGAGCAATCCATTCCCCTTTCTGATATTCCTCCCTTTCGGTAAGGAATGCCGACGAACTCTTTGGCTTCATTTTCAAATTGTTCCTCGGTGAGGCCAAAAGAGGACAATGGTGTGTCCATCTGGCTTTCCATGCCGGATGCACGGGGCGTCGATATGGCGATGTTAACGCAGCAAACGATCCAAATGATACTGTTATAAAGCAGAGAGTTTCGAATTTGTCTTTGCATGGTCCATTCGTCAGTTTCGGTTTGTCCCAATCGAGTCAGATATTGGGGAAAATGATAAAACCGGTCTTTTCTGTCCACCCGTTTCTATCAGGCTGTTCATCCTGATGTGAAAAATAAATTATCGATGGGTTTGAACATATAAAATGTTTCAGGCAGGGCAAGACGACCCGCTTTCCCAGCCTGAAAATACCAAAGTGTTCAGGCAATAAACTATTTTCGGGTTTATTGTCAACCCTCAATCTGTATTCCGGAGGTGAAAAAAGGAATCAATGCGGTTGAATCTGAGGGTATAAGCCGGTATAAGACAGGCTGAGAATCTTTTGTAGAGACTTTCACCGGACTATCGCTTCATGAACATTTAAATCGTCTATACACTGCAAGGAAAAATATGTCGCCTGTTCATCAATTCCGATTTGGGGTTTCAGAAGAACACATTGACCGGAATGGTCATGTCAACAATGTCGTCTATGTTCAGTGGATGCAGGATGCCGCAATCCATCATTCAGAGGCGTCGGGATGCGCCCGGGCATCTCGAAATGCCAATGCCATCTGGGTTGTCCGGTCTCATTATGTGACGTACCTGAAGCCGGCATTTTCGGGTGATGAAATTGTCGCACTGACCTGGGTGTGTGACTTTCGAAGAGCGGTATCGCTTCGAAAATACCGTTTTCTTCGATCCGGTGACAATGCTGTCTTGTCCACCGGAACAACGGAATGGGTCTTTGTGGATGCCGTTTCCGGTCATCCGCGGATCATTCCGGACAGTGTCCGGCATACGTTCATCCTGGCGCCATCCGATTTTGAACCATGATCGTTAAAAAACGCTATATGAAGCCATCAATTTGACGTAGCCAGTACATGTCTGTCCAGAACAAAACAGGTAAATACCCCGGTAAACACGCAGTCTTCACCCCTTGACACCCTGACAGAAACCATGTGTTTCTTTCCCTGGCCCGGCTCGACCGATGCCTCTGCAATGACCCCGTCACCCACTTTGACCGGCTTAAGAAACCGGACATCCGCAGCACCCAGAACGACATTGGGATGATTGACGGCAATCATGGCCGCATAATCTGCCAGCCCGAAGATAAAGCCGCCGTGAATCAATCCGGTTTCATCCACGATCATCTGATCGGTTGCCGTCAGCCACACCCGACTGAAATTATCCCGTACTTCAAGAGGGATTCCAACCAGAGAATCAGACGTTTTATGATGGGTATGAATATTCATGGTCTCCTTTCAGAATCCACTGAGATCACCCTGGCCTTCCCGAATGATTTCAGGAATATCCTGAATCAAAGAAATCACGCTGGAGGGCAACCCCGGAACCAGGCCACCGTCAATAACCAGATCCAGCCGCGCGCCGAAATAATCATGCAGTAATGACGGATCATGAAATATTTCACCGTCATGGGTTGTGGCGCTGGTGGAGATGATGGGATTTCCCAATTGTTTGACCAGTTCGACGCAGATGGGATGATCCGGTACGCGAATACCCGCTGTTTTTCGCCGGGTCAGCATCATCTTGGGAACCAGCTTGGATCCTTCCAGAATAAAGGTATAAGGTCCGGGCAGCAGCCGCTTCATCGTCTTGTACGCATAGTTGGACACTTTGGCATAATCGCTGATATGTTTGAGATCCGAACAGATAAAACTGAACGGTTTCCCGGCATCCCGTTGTTTTATCTGATAAATTTTCTGAATCGCCCGCTTGTCCATGATATTGCATCCGATTCCGTAAAAGGTATCGGTTGGATAGGCGATAACCCCCCCTTCCTGAAGAATGGTAACAACCCGGTTGATCAGGCGCTGCTGGGGATTATGGGGATTGATTTCGATCAGCATGGGTCAAGCTTAACGGTTTCAGATTTGAAATGAATGGTTCACACCTCACGTTTCACGCTTTTTAGTATGACGGGTTGATATTGTCAAGGTTACAAATAGCCGATTCAGATTTTGCGCGTTTTGAAAAACTGTGTTATTGTACCCAGTCAAAAAATGGAAGATGGAAGGCTGAGGGCTGAAGACTGTAAGCTGACGGCCAGAAATTGAAATTTCAGAATTATTCATAAGGACAAGATGAACATGACTCCAGAAATCATACAGGAAGCCTTTTCATTTGACGATTTGCTGCTGTTGCCGGGTTATTCCGACGTACTGCCCAAAGATGTATCGGTCAGCACCAACCTGACACGCAACCTGAAACTGAATGTACCGATTGTCAGCGCGGCCATGGACACTGTAACTGAATCCCGAACGGCCATCAGCATGGCCAGAGAAGGCGGGCTGGGATTCGTTCATCGCAACATGAGCATCGAAAATCAGGTCATCGAGGTGGGAAAAGTAAAAAAATCGGAGAGCGGCATGATCATCGATCCGGTGACCATCCGGCCGGATCAGACCGTTCGGGATGTTCTAAAACTGATGGAGGACTATCGCATCTCCGGCGTACCGGTGACAGACGGAGATAAACTGGTCGGCATTGTAACCAACCGGGATCTCCGGTTTGAAACCGACACGACCCGAATCGTATCGGACGTCATGACCCGGGATCATCTGATTACGGCCCATGAAGGGATTACCCTGGAAGAATCCAAAAAACTGCTTCACAAGCACCGGATTGAGAAGTTGCTGGTCGTCGATCGAAACGGTAAACTGACCGGCATGATCACCATTAAGGACATTGAAAAAATCAGAAAATACCCCAATGCCTGCAAGGATACCATGGGCAGGCTTCGCGTCGGCGCCGCCATTGGTGTTGGCCCGGACATGGAGGAACGTGCGGAAAAGCTGCTGAAGGCAGGTGCGGATATACTCTTGATCGATACATCCCACGGGCATTCCAGAAACGTTATCGATGCGGTCAGGACGCTCAAACACAATCATCCAGACATGGAACTGATTGCCGGAAATGTCGCCACTGCAGAAGGAACCCAGGATTTGATTCTGGCCGGTGTCGATGCCGTCAAGATCGGAATCGGACCCGGTTCCATCTGCACCACCCGGATTGTGGCCGGCGTGGGTGTCCCCCAGGTCACGGCCATCATGAACTGCAGGGACATTTCCAATCAAACCGGCATTCCCATCATTGCAGACGGCGGTATCAAATTTTCCGGAGATATCACCAAAGCCATCGGAGCCGGCGCCCATGTGGTCATGATTGGCGGCCTATTTGCCGGAACCGAGGAAAGCCCGGGAGAATCCATTTTTTTCCAGGGTAGAAGCTACAAGGTCTATCGGGGTATGGGATCACTGGAGGCCATGCAGAAAGGCAGCAAAGACCGCTATTATCAGACCGAACAGGCTGAGGATGACAAACTGGTTCCGGAAGGCATTGTCGGCCGGGTTCCATACAGGGGAACCATTTCATCCAATGTGTTTCAACTGGTCGGTGGTCTGAAAGCCGGCATGGGCTATGTTGGCAGTCAGTCGATTGAAGATTTGCGCAACAATGCGCGATTCATCCGGATCAGCGCTGCCGGACTTCGGGAAAGTCACGTGCATGATGTCATCATCACCAAAGAAGCGCCCAACTACCGGATGGATTGATCAGACGTGATGTCCGAATTCATCCATCTTCACGTTCACACCCAGTACAGCCTGCTGGACGGGGCCATCCGGATTGATTCACTGCTGAGCCGGGTCGCCCGGTTCGGTATGAACAGCGTGGCCATCACCGATCATGGAACCATGTTCGGGACCATTGATTTTTATGAAAAATGCCTCAAGGCCAATGTCAAACCCATCATCGGGTGTGAATGCTATGTCGCGCCCAGAACCATTTCGGATCGGACGGCACAGGACAACAAGGATCTGCGCCATCTGATTCTTCTTGCAGAGACCAACGAGGGATACCACAATCTTTGTAAAATGGTCTCGATTGCCCAACTGGAGGGCTTTTACTATAAACCCCGAATTGACAAGTCCATTCTTGAAGCCCATTCAACCGGCCTGATCGCGCTGTCGGCCTGCCTTCATGGTGAAATTCCCCGGCTGATTCTTCAAAATCAGCCTGATGCGGCGGAAACCGCCATCAATTACTACCGGCGGTTGTTTGGAGAGGATCGTTTTTTTCTGGAAGTCCAGAACAATGGCATCGATGCTCAGGAAAAAGTCAATCAGTCGCTTCTGGCGTTGAGCCAAAAACTTTCCGTTCCGCTGGTTGCCACCAATGACTGTCATTATCTGGATAAAGAAGATGTCCGTGCCCATGATGTCCTGCTCTGTATTCAGACCGGAAAAACCATTCAGGACACCGAACGTCTGAAATTCAGAACCGACCAGCTCTATTTCAAATCACCAGAGGAAATGGAGACCTATTTTAAAGACTATCCCCTGGCCATCACGCATTCGGCACAGATAGCGGCCCGATGCCATATCGAATTTGATTTCAAGACCTACCATTTCCCCCAATACACCCAGGAAAATGAAAACCGGTCTGCAGAAGATATGTTCGAAGAGCTGGTCAGAAGCGGCTTTGCGGAAAAATGGCATCAGATTCATTCGCGCCGGCCCGATGCGGATTTTCAGGCGTATCAAAGCCGGCTGGACTATGAAATTCAGGTCATCACGGAAATGGGGTTTTGCGGATATTTTCTGATCGTTTCGGATTTTATCCACTTTGCCAAAAGCCACCAGATTCCGGTCGGGCCGGGCAGGGGGTCTGCTGCCGGAAGTTTGGTCGCCTTTTCCCTCAGCATCACGGATCTGGACCCGCTGGAACATGGCCTGATTTTTGAGCGGTTTTTGAATCCGGCCAGAAAAAGCATGCCGGATATCGATGTTGATTTCTGCATCAACGGCCGGGAAGACGTTTATAAATATGTGGTTAACCGGTATGGCGGCGGTGAATTTGTCAGTCAGATCATCACCTTTGGAAAACTGAAAACCCGGGCTGTGATACGGGATGTGGGCCGGGCCATGAATATTCCGCTGCGGGAAGTGGATGCCATTGCCAAAATGGTTCCGGATGTGCTGAATATCAGCCTCGACAGTACACTGAAGCAGGAACCCAAGCTGACGGAGCTGATGGAAAGCCGGCCCGATGTGAAAGATCTCATAAATATCTGCAGGGTCCTGGAAGGGCTTCCCCGCCATGCCTCCACCCACGCAGCGGGTGTGGTGATATCGGATAGGCCTCTGGTTGATTACCTGCCTCTTTTCCGAGGGAAAAAAGGTGAGGTGATCACTCAGTTCGACATGAAGTGCGTCGAGAAAATCGGACTGGTCAAATTCGATTTTCTGGGGCTTCGGAACCTGACCGTTATGGCCAATGCCCTTGACATCATAGCAGAGCAGAAAAAAACACCTCCGGATATATCCAATCTGGATCTGACCGATTCACTGTCCTACAGGCTTCTGGCATCCGGAGACACAACCGGCGTGTTTCAACTGGAAAGCTCGGGCATGAAAGATCTCCTGGTTCGCATGAAACCCGAATCCTTTGCCGATATCGTGGCCCTGGTGGCCCTTTATCGCCCGGGGCCGCTTGACAGCGGCATGGTCGATGATTTTGTCAATCGCAAGCATGGCCGAAAAACAGTGGAATATCTGGTACCCGAACTGGAACCGGTGTTACAGGAGACGTACGGCGTCATTGTCTATCAGGAGCAGGTCATGAAAATAGCGGTCGAGTTGGCCAGCTATACCATGTCCGAAGCCGATGACCTGCGAAAGGCCATGGGCAAAAAAATTCCGGAAATTCTGGCCAAACACCGGAACCGGTTTGTCGAAGGCGCGGTTAATAAAGGAATTGCGGCAGATCGATCCAGACAGTTGTTCGATCTGATCGAAAAATTCGGTGGATATGGCTTCAACAAGTCTCACAGTGCCGCCTATGCCTTGATCGCATTTCAGACCGCCTATCTCAAAGCCCATTTCCCCGTCGAATTTCTGGCAGCGCTTCTGACAAGCGAAATGAACGCGTCTGATGGGGTTGTCAAATATATTTCGGAATGCCGAACACATCACATCGATGTTCTGCCACCGGATGTGAACGAAAGTCAAAAAGGATTCACGGTTGTTGACAAAAAAATCCGGTTTGGTCTGGTAGCTGTCAAAAATGTGGGCGAAGGTGCCATCGAGGCCATCATCGAAGCCCGGAAAACCGGCAAATTTTTGTCCATATTCGATTTCTGTGCCCGGGTTGAACTGAAAAAAGTCAATAAACGGGTCATGGAGAGTCTGATCAAATGCGGCGCATTCGATTCGACCGGTGCGTTTCGATCCCAGTTGATGGCGGTTTTGGAAGATGCCATGAGCAATGGACAAAGTGTTCAGCGAAAAAAACTCGATCCACAGATGGGTCTGTTCGGAACGACAATCATACCGTCCGGGCCGGTTGACACCATACCATTGCCGGGCATTGCCGAATGGGACGAAAAGATGCGGTTATCCCACGAAAAAGACTGCCTGGGATTCTATCTGACCGGCCATCCGTTAAAGGGGTTCGAGTCTGTTCTGGAAAAATACACCAACGCCGATGGCCTGAGCATTCTGGAAAAATCAGATGGCGAAATCGTCCGCATTGGCGGGATCATTCGAAGTGTCAAGGTGATCAAAACCAAACGGGATGATCTCATGGCATTCGTCACCCTGGAGGATATGCACGGAAGTTTGGAGCTGACCGTATTTTCAACCCTGTATGCCACTGTATCCGAAATCCTGGTTGAGGATCGTGCCGTTCTGGTTCAGGGAAAGATCGAAAAAGATGAAAATTCGTTAAAAATGATCGCCGAATCCATCATTCCGGTGGAAAAGGCGGAAGAAACCTGGACTGCCACACTTCACATTCATATCGATGCCAATCGAATCGACCGGGATATTTTGACAAAACTCAAGACATTACTGCAACAATATCCCGGTTCATGTCGAACCTATATCAGCCTTCAGGGACCGGAGGGGGCGTTGACGGTGATCGAACTGCCGGAAACACTTAAACTCCGGGCCGGACCCGACCTGGAAAGAAAAGTCAATGGCCTTCTGGGATATTCTGCGGTCAAGTCGGTTTGCAGCCCCATTGTTTCAAACGGCCATTCAGATGCCCGCTCCAATGGCAAAAAATGGGAAAAAAGGAGCCATTCCAAATGACGGATACCAATCTGTCCGCCTGCCCGGTCATCCTGGCCGGCGGATCCGGAACCCGGTTATGGCCGGTTTCCAGAGAGCTGCACCCCAAGCAGTTGGTCAAATTCATCGGCGAAGACAGCCTGATTCAAAGCACGATCAAACGGCTTGGTCCGGTCATGAATATACAAAATGTCCGGGTTGTCTGTGGAAAAGAGCATGAACATGATATCCGGCGTCATCTGGAACAGATCGGCATTCATTCCGCTGATCATATCATTGCCGAACCCTGCGGCAGAAACACGGCTCCAGCGGTTCTGGTGGCCATCTTCAGCATTCTTCAGCAACATCCTGATGCGGTGTTGTGCGTTTTCCCTGCCGATCATGTCATTCGGGATCAAAAAGCCTTTCACGACCGACTTCGGGCCGCCATCCGACTGGCACAGGCCGGTCATATCGTGACATTTGGCATTCGACCCGATTATCCGGAAACCGGCTATGGATATATCGAGGGTGCGGAACCGGTGTCTGACGGTGCCAGGCGAATCCGGCGCTTTGTCGAAAAACCTGATATAATGACTGCCCGCCAATATGTGGACGCCGGAAATTTTTTCTGGAACAGCGGCATGTTCGCCTTCCGTGCGTCGGTCATGCTTACGGAATTTCATGAATTTGCTCCGGAGATGACCCGGCAGGTAGACACGATGCTGAAACAGTCGGCATCATTAGACAGGGAAACCTATGCGGCCCTGCCCAATATGGCCATTGATGTCGCCATCATGGAAAAAACCCGAAAGGGTGTGGTTCTGCCATCCGAATTCGGCTGGAGCGATATTGGATCCTGGAAATCCCTGTATGATTTTCTGCCCAAGGATTCAGACAACAATGTGTTTCATGGAGATGTCATTGCACAGAATACCAGGGACTGCTTTGTCATGGGACATGACCGGCTGATCGCGGTCAATCACATCAGCAAAATGGTGATTGTCGAGACACCCGATTCTATCTTCGTCTCGGATATGGAAACCAGCCGGGATGTCAAGGGGATTGTATCGACCCTGAAGGCCAATAACCGGTGGGAATATCAGCAGCATACAACGGCATCCAGGTCCTGGGGCAGTTTTACGGTTCTGGAGACCCGGGACCGGTATCGTGTGGGGAAAATGATGGTGTATCCCGGTTCATCCACGAAAGTAAAAACCCGATCGGACAGCATCAAAATACTGACCGTTGTGGATGGTCGGGCGGACATACGATTGGGTGACGCCCATCAGGTTCTGAATCCGGGTGAGTCGTTTAGAATGGCCGAAAACACGGATCTGGAACTGTTGAATCCGACACAGGACATGCTGACGTTGATTCAGGTCAGGACCAGAAGAGAAGAACAGAAGTTGTGAAGATAAGAAGGTGTGAAGTTGAAACGAACGTCGGGAGACGCTTTGATTATCTCTAACAGAAGGATTTTTTGTGAAAGTCCCGTTACTCGATCTGACCGCCCAATACCAGAGCATCAAGCATGACGTGTTTCCGGTCATCCATTCAATATGTGAAAGTCAGCAGTTTATTCTGGGTCCCCATGTGGAGACACTCGAATCCAGGCTTGCGGATTACTGCCAGAGCCCCCATACTGTCGGTGTTTCATCCGGTACCGATGCCCTGATTATTGCGATGATGGCTGCCGGAATTGATCAGGGGGATAAGGTCATCACCTCGCCCTATACATTTTTTGCATCCGCCGGATCCATTGCACGACTTGGTGCGACACCGGTTTTTGCCGATATCGATCCGGAAACATTCAATCTGTCACCCGACCGTATTCAGGATGTGATTGCGGGCATGAATCCTTCCGAACGGTTCCGCACCAAGGCCATCATGCCGGTTCACCTGTATGGACAATGCGCGGATATGGATGCCATCACAAACATTGCCATGTCTTATGGGCTGATGGTGATAGAGGATGCAGCCCAGGCAATCGGAGCCGAATATCAGGGACGCCGGGCCGGATCCATGGGAGACTATGGATGTTTCTCTTTTTTTCCATCAAAAAATCTGGGTGCTTTTGGTGACGGCGGCCTGGTGACGGTCAGGAAATTTGACAATTTTGAAACCCTGGTCAAGCTGCGCGTGCACGGGTCATCCCCCAAATATTTTCACAGCCTGATCGGCGGGAATTTCAGGCTTGATGCGCTTCAGGCCGCGGTTGTGACCATCAAGCTGAATTATCTGGATGACTGGACCTGCCGGCGTCAGGAAAATGCCGGGCTTTACCGGATTCTTTTTGAACAGGCCGGACTGATCCCACGCATTACCCTGCCGGTTGAAAAATCCGGAAGGCATGTTTATAATCAATATATTATTCGCGTTCCCGAACATCGGGATGCGCTTCAGGCATTTTTGAAACAGAAAAACGTGGGGTGTGAGATATATTATCCAGTCCCGCTTCATCAACAGGCGTGCTTTCGATATCTTGGATACCAGGCCGGTGATTTTCCGGAGTCTGAAAAAGCAGCCAGAGAAACACTGGCATTGCCTGTTTATCCGGAGCTTTCTATCGAACAGATCACCTATGTGGTTGATGTCATTAATCAGTTTTTTCGTGAACACACTTCGTGAAGCATTATTTTGAAGCGTGAAGCCTATTTGTCACTTATACCCGGCATATGGTGCCGGGCTGCGGGGTGCGTTTTCACCGTAATTTGACCATAAACCTCTTTACAAAGGATACCAACATGGCACTACCTGTCAAAATTTTCTCGCTCAGCACATGCAGTCACTGCCGATCCACCAAAAAACTACTGGCAGACTGTACGGTCCAGTATGATTTTGTCGATGTGGATCTGTTGGAGGGTGAAGAACGCTCGGCCATTCTGGAAGATGTAAAAAAATTCAATCCCAAATGCTCGTTTCCTACCATTATCATCGGCGACAAAGTCATTGTGGGATACAAGGAAGCTGAAATCAAGGAGGCGCTGGGACTCTGATGGATGTTAATCAGCTTTATGATATGTTGAAAAAGGTTCAGGAGCCAAAAGGTTATTTTTTCTCCACGGACAGGGAATGGGTTGATGGACTCCTGAGTGCGCTACTAACCAATAAAGACCGGTACGGATATATGGTATGCCCGTGCAGGCTGGCTGCAGGCGACAGGGAAAAAGACCGGGACATCGTCTGCCCCTGTGTGTACCGGACCGAAGATGTGGCAGAATATGGCAGTTGCTATTGCAATCTGTATGTTTCTGCTGACTGGAATGCGGGAAAAATCCCGCATGAATATGTTCCGGAAAGACGCCCCCTGGAAAAAATGGGGCTTTGAACCTGTTCAATCGACAAATTCATTAATCCGATTCTGAATGATTGCTGCCTGGTCAGCCGGAATGGGCAGCGGCTGGTGGTTTTCCAGAATTTCCGCCAGCCTTTCCCGGGCCCGGATAATCATGCTTTTTCCGCCGTTTGCCACCCAGTTGTCATATCCGTCCCGGTGAATCAGGGATGGCCGCCACTGGGTGGTACGCAAATGCCGGCAGGTATGATCATGCGTCAAAAATTCGCCACCGACGCCGACCTGCTGAATCACCTCCACCGCCAGGGTATCCGCATCGACCGGAACCCCTTTTTTGATCCGCCTGACTTGGTCGATGATCTCATTCATGATGACAATCATTTCCAGGCTTCCGGTCCGCCCAAAGTCCAGATATCCCACATCATGGTTCAGATTGGCGCCGCTCATGGCGGATATAAACGTTAATAAACTCGCCTCCAGACAGGCCTGTTCATCCGGAATCTGGGAGTCGCTGGTTCCGGCATATCCCCAGGACGGCAAATTGAGGTGGTGACTCATCTCAATCATGCTCATGTATGCCATATAATATTCCGGGGCGTTGTATGAGCACTGACCGGTGGCCATGTCCAGCACGGCAGGTCCCATGCCCATGACAAACGGCGCCCCTGGTGCCTTGAGCTGATGAATGACCAGTCCGCACAAACATTCGGCCAGGCCCTGAACCACATGTCCGGCAATGGTCATGGGTGCGGTCGATCCCGCGATGGGCGCGGGGGAATAAATCACCGGAATCCGTTTTTCGGCGCAAAACAGCAGCTTGTCAATACTCGTAAAAGGATGTTTGAGGGGACTGATGGGCTCCGCATACTGAATCATGTAGGGCCGATCCGCCAGCTCCCCAGCGCCACCCCGAATGATGCAGGCAATATCCCAGATGGCCGCCATATCGTTTTGACATTCGGAGGTAAACACGATCGGCTTGACCGAATTCTGAACCATGGCCCAGAATTCCGCCAGATATGCAGCCTGGGGATTGATATCGTTTGGATGGGCGAACGACATGATAAAATCGATGTTGGACAAATTGTCGCAGACCCTGGCGGCCCGATTGACATCTTCCAGAACACAGTGATGCCGGGACAGGGTTGCGGCGTCAAACGAATAAATCAAGTCCGACCCGGTCCCGAAATAGGACCGGCGTCCTCCCAGATCCATCGCCAGTTTCCCGGTTCGGTCATAAACCGGAATGCTGGATGGTGCCAGACCAATCGACTGATTCACAAGTGCTGCGGGTATGGTGACAATCTGATTTTCCAAAATACGGCATCCGGCAGCCTGTAACAGACCATTGGCCTCATCATGCTGAACCTGCATGCCGATATTGTTTAGAACCGTCAGCGCAGCCTGAAACAATTGTTTTTTGTCCGATTCGGATAACCAGATGATTTGCGGTTGAAATGATTCTTCCAGTGACACGGGCAAGCATCCTTTTGATAAGCGTTAATCGTTTAAAATTCGTAACTACTCAGGTATTCAGAATTCAGGAGTCAGAATTCAGAATAGCCCGCATGTAAGCTTAAGGATTGCCTCAAGCGATAAACAGCAAACTCAAACGGATGGGCTTTCCGCCAAACAACCCAGTCTTCAAACTTCTTTGATGGGTCCCTCATTCTGACTCCTGAATTCTGACTTCTGAATACCTGAGTAGTTACTAACGTGGCTGGTCTATCGTTTTTTATTTATCAACACCATCAACTCAGCCTCATCCATGACGGGAACTCCCAGTTTTTTGGCCTGCGCCAGTTTGGAACCCGCCTGATCGCCCGCAACCACATAATCCGTGTTCCGGCTGACAGAACCCGATACCTTCCCACCGGCCGATTCAATCATGGTTTTGGCCTGGCTTCGGGTCAGTTTACTTAATGTTCCGGTCAATACAAATGTTTTACCCTCAAGATGCCGCGATAATTTGGGCGCTTCGGAATGAATCCGAACGCCTGAGGCCAGCAGACGTTCAATGGTTTCCCGGTTTTCCGGTTTTGAAAAAAAACGGGTGATGCTCTCGGAAATAATTTCTCCGATTCCGCCGGTCTGCATCAGGTTTTCAGTTGACTGAGACATGATATCGTTCAAATCAGAAAAATGGTCGGCCAGCATACCCGCCATGGTTTCACCAACATGCCGTATGCCCAGGCCGTAAAGAAATCGTTTCAGACTGATCCGTTTGCGGGAATCTATGGCCCGAATGAGATTTTCAGCCGATTTCTGACCCATTCGATCCAGGTTTTCAAGCTTGTCTTGCGTCAGATAAAACAAATCCGCGTATGACCGGACAAAACCCTGATCCACCAGTTGATCGGCCAGTTTTTCACCCAGTCCCTCGATATCAAACGCTCCCTTTGATGCGAAATGCCGGATATGTTCCTTGAGCTGAGCCGGACACCTGGCATTGATACACCGAAGCACCACATCCTCCCGGTCTGTTTCCGATAGCGTCCGGGTAATTGAGGACCCACATGATGGACAGGTATCTGGCATGACAAACGGCATTTCGGAGCCGTTCCGGTGTTCCACTGCCACATGAGACACCTTGGGAATCACATCACCGGCCCGCTCAACAAACACCATATCACCGATCCGGATATCCAGTCTTTGAATTTCATCGGCATTGTGAAGCGTTGCCCGGCTGACCAACACCCCGCCAATGTTTACCGGCTCCAGGTTCGCAACCGGCGTCAGGGCGCCGGTCCGCCCCACCTGCACGTCAATCCCGAGAATCCGCGTGGTTTCCTGTGATGCCTTGAATTTCCAGGCAATGGCCCATCTGGGGCTTCTGGTTTTGATGCCAAGCGTTTCCTGTGCCGTTCGGCTATCCACCTTGATCACCATGCCATCCATTTCATAGGCAAGCGATGCCCGCATGGATTCCAGTTCACGATAGTATTCCAGAACCTGTTTCAGGGTCAGTCCGGTCTGGATCAGGGGGTTGACGGGAAACCCCAGGATTTTCAGAGCCTGAAGCAGGTCGTAATGAGAGGCAATGGGCATTTCCGGGTTATTGCCCACGCCATAGACAAACAGGTCCAGGGGCCGTTCCGCAGTGACGGTGGAATCCAGTTGCCGAAGTGATCCGGCTGCGGCATTCCGGGGGTTGGCAAACATGGGCTGGTTTTCCTTCGCCCGGTTTGCATTCAGATGATGAAATCCATCCCGGCTCATATAGACTTCGCCGCGGACTTCCAGAAAAGATGGCACAATCCGACCCATATCCGTGCCCAGAATCAGTGGAACCGACCGGATGGTTCGAACATTTGCCGTGATTACCTCACCAATCATGCCATCTCCGCGGGTGGACGCCATGACGAGTCTGCCATTTTTATATACCAGTTCTACGGCAATGCCATCCAGCTTGGGCTCTGCCGTGTAAATGACGGGCGCTTCGGTATCAAGCAGTTTTTGAATCCGGCGGTCAAACTCGATGATATCCCCTTCACTGAACGCATTGTCGAGACTTTGCATGGGAAGAAAATGGCTGACGGTTTCAAAGCCGGTCAAGGGTGTTGAGCCGATTCGGGATGTGGGAGAGTCCGATGACGCCAGCATCGGATAGTCTGTTTCGAGTGTGATCAGCTCCTGCATCAACCGGTCATATTCGGCATCTGAAATTTCCGGCTGATCCAGGGTATGATACAGAAAATTATGGCGATGAAGGGTCTGTCTTAACCAGTCGACCCGCTGAAGGATGTGAGCATTCGGGGATTCTGACATATTTGACCCATGATGTTAGAGGCCAGCCTGCGGCTGGATTGAAACCGGTGATCCTTGAATCCGGGTTTCCAGATCAATCCGGATACCGAATCCGAAACCACCAGCATGGCGGCGAAGTCGATTTTTCGAAATCGGGATACGGTCAGGAGCGCGGATAATTCCATTTCAACGCCAACGGCTTTTTTATTCTGAAAAGCAGCTATTTTTTCCGGTGTTTCACGGTAAATCGCATCCGTTGTCCAAATGCAGCCCTCATGAAACGGGACGGCGGCATTTTGCAGAATCTGTTTCAAACCCGGTGTCAATGTCGCGGCTTCGACTGACACATGACCCGAATTCGGATTTGGTCTTTCAGTCATGTAGTGGGCGGAAGTACCTTCATCGATCCATGCACCGCATGGAATCAGGATATCCCCGATCTGAACTTCCGGGGATATGGAACCGCACCAACCCAGAAACAGAAATTGTCGCGCGCCCCATGCAATCAGGGTTTCCAGAATCATCACGGCGTAGGGTGCCCCAACCATGGGGCCGGCTATCGCGACATTTTCCCCGGTAACCACCAGCCGGCTCATATACAGCCGCATCGTGAAGGATTGATTCAGATCCATCCCGTGTGTCATGGTGTCCAGATCAGTCTGGGTTGCCACCATGATGGCCAGCGGACCCAGACTGGGGGAGTTCCGGGTTCTGACCGGCTGAACAATGCCTTCGCTCATCGCCATCTCTTGTCAGGTGATCATTCGGGTTTGGCGTGCCTGGCAATCTCTTCCTTGATCTCATCGATGACCGAGTAGAGCCAGTCAACGTCTTCAATGGTCAGTCGTCCGGCTTTGACCGGGGTTCGCTGCCCCCCTTCCTTTTTATGCAGAATGCGTGGACCGATCTGAAGTTTGGGTTCGCCCTTGTCATACTGGTTGATGGAAACAATCAGGCCGGTTGATTCACATTTCCAGGCCTTCAGGATTTTATCTTTTCCAGGATCAAATGCCATGTTATTCTCCTTCACTATCAAATCTCAATTTTCGGTTCTATAGATTTTAAGATAATTTTGAAAAATCCGCCACACTTGCAAACATGTTTGCAATTTGGGATAACAATGCCAGCCGATTGTTTCGCACCGCTGCATTCTCCGCCATCACCAGAACCGCATCAAAAAACGCATCCACCGGATTCCTCAGACTGGCCATCTCCTGAAGCGCCTGGCTGAAATCGCCGGTTTCGATCCGGGATGCAACCCTGCCATTGACCTCCTGAAACGCCTGGTAAAGCCGGGACTCCGCGTCATGCTCAAACAACTGTGGATTCAGTGCCGTATATTCCGGTATGTCCGCTTTTTTGATAATATTGACCACCCGTTTGAATGCGACAGCCAGGGGTTCGAAATCGGACGCGGATTTCAATGCTTCCATGGCTTTGACCCGGGCCCACAAATGGGGAACATGATCGATGGATACACTGGTCACAGCCGCTGCCGCATCCCGTGAAAACCCCTGATCTGCCATAAGGTTGCTGATCCGGTTCAGGAAAAAATCGTATACGGCGGTTTCAGTCTGTGCCGCGTGTGATATTGGAATTTCATACAGAAAAAGACCCTCATGAATCGCCTGCCTGAGAGAAAATATCAGATTGTGCTGGAGCATGGACTGAACCACACCGATGGACTGACGCCGCAACGCATAGGGGTCTGACGCGCCGGTCGGAATCAGGCCAACCTGGAAACAGCCGCAGATACTGTCGATCTTGTCCGCGATTCCCACAATTGCACCGATCAGGTTTGTGGCCAAGGGCCCCCCGGAAAACGTGGGGCGATAATGCTCTTCAATCGCCAGAGCGACATCCGGCGATTCGCCTGACTTTTGGGCATAGACCTTTCCCATGACGCCCTGGAGCTTTGGAAACTCGACCACCAACTGGGTCACCAAGTCGGCCTTGCACAGAAAGGCAGCTCGGGAAGCCGCATCGGCAACTTCGGATGGCAGACCGGCTATCCGGCACAACTGGTTGACCAGTTTCTGAATCCGTATGGTTTTGTCATATACGGTCCCCAGCTTTGCCTGAAACAAAACACCTTTCAGTTTTTCCACGTAGCCGGACAAAGGTGTTTCCAGATCTGCGCGGTAAAAAAAACGGGCGTCATTCAGTCTGGCCCGCAGAACCCGTTCATGTCCCCTGGCTACCACATCCAGATCCCGTGCCCGGGTATTGTTGACTGCAATAAAGGCGGGCATCAGCCGGTTGTCCTTGTCTGTGATGGCAAAATATTTTTGATGCTCCCGCATCGAGGTGATCAATACCTCATCCGGAAGTTCCAGAAACACGCTGTCAAAACGGCCAGTGACGCCAACCGGATATTCAACCAGATTGGTCACGATATTCACCAGATCGCTATCCGGAACCACTTTCCCATTCTGTTCTGAGGCCAGCCGATTGATTTCTTCAATCACCTTTTCTTTGCGAACATCCATATCCGCCAGAACGTTGGCGCCCCGAAGCTTGATCTCATATTCGGATGGGTCTCTGATCTCAATTAATTCAGGATTCATGAACCGGTGGCCTGCCACATACCGATCGCTTTGTATGTCGCCAATCATGAAGGGAATAATCTGCTCGCCCAACAGTGCCAGGACCGAATGAATCGGTCTGGCAAAATGAATGTGAAGGCTGCCCCATTTCATGGATTTGGGAAACGGGGTTGACAGAATGATATCCGGAAGGAGATGCTGAAGCACGGTCAATGTTTTTTCCGCCGGCTCGGAAACACGGGCACAGAGATAATCGCCTTTGGGCGTTTGCCTGACCGTGATCCGGTCCAGGGACAGATTGACCTTTTCTGCAAATTTATTCGCTGCCACCGTGGGTTTTCCGTGTTGATCAAATCCCACTTTTGCAGAAGGTCCCAGAATTTCGGTTTCCAGTGCTTCCTGATGGGGCGCGACATTTGTTATCAGAACGGCCAGCCTTCTGGGTGAACCATAGCATGTGGCCAGTCCACAGGAAATTCGGGCGTCTTTCAGTTTTTGAGCCAGGGATGCAGAAAGTGCATTCAATGCCGGTTCAATGTAACCGGCCGGAATTTCTTCTGTACCGATTTCTATCAACAGGTTGTCCATGATAACCTCTTATCGTATGATTTCAAATTTGGGATTTGAGAAGGGGATATCCCATGGATTCCCGCTGTTTCAAAAAAGTTTCCGCGCAGGCTCTGGCCAGGTTTCGAATCCGGGTGATATATCCGGTCCGCTCGGTCACGCTGATGGCACCTCTGGCATCCAGAAGATTGAATGTGTGTGAGCATTTCAGGCAGTATTCATAGGCCGGAAGCACCAGGGACTGATCAATGATCCGCCTGGATTCCGCTTCGTAGGTTGAAAAAAGCTGAAGCAGCATATCCACATTGGCCTGCTCGAAATTATAGGTTGACTGTTCGACTTCCTGCTGATGGTGAACATTGCCATAGGTGATCTCATCATTCCATTTGAGATCATACACATTGTCAACGCCCTGCAGATACATGGCAATCCGTTCCAGACCATACGTCAGTTCAACCGATATCGGATGAAGTTCAATGCTTCCCGCAATCTGAAAATAGGTGAACTGGGTTACTTCCATGCCATCCAGCCACACTTCCCATCCCAGACCGGATGCACCCAGGGTCGGGGATTCCCAGTCGTCTTCCACAAACCGGATATCATGATCCAGCGGATCAATGCCCAGGGCCTGGAGACTTTGAAGGTACTGATCCTGCACATCCAGGGGGGATGGTTTCAAGATCACCTGATACTGGTAATAATGCTGAAGACGATTGGGATTTTCTCCATACCGCCCATCGGTGGGCCGTCTGGACGGTTGAACATAGGCGACTTTCCAGGGTTCGGGTCCCAGTGCCCGAAGCGTCGTTAAATGATGAAATGTTCCGGCGCCGACTTCCATATCGTATGGTTGCGTGATGATACAGCCCTTGTCCGCCCAGAACTGCTGCAATGTCAGTATCACATTCTGAAAATTCATTGATTCCCTCTTTGTATATTGGATTTAACCCGGCCTGTTCAGTGTTGCCGAACACAACAGGCCCTGTGTATCGATGGTTGTGGGGAGGAGATAAGCGCCTTTGATGGGCGTCAAAATATTCTGCCACTGGTAGTTCAGCCGGTTGATATGACCTTTCTCGCCAATGGCCCAGATACATCCGCCTCCGCCGGCACCTGTAAAGCGGGCACCGCAATTTTCTTCCACTGCGGCATGTACCAGCAGCCGGCCGGTTTGATCCAGGACCTCCGGCGTCATTTTCTGCCGCAGACCGGTTTCCTGGTTCATAATGGCAATTGCCGTATTCAGATCATTGGCAGAAATCGCCGAAGCAAATTCCCGTGTCAGCCCTGCCATTTCCGCCCATTCTTTTCGAAACAACCCATTTATAAACTGCTGAACCCATATCCGGTTGATATTACTGGATTCATGCGGTATACCGCAATAGGCGATGAGCAGGTTTGTGGAAAAACGGTCCACCGACCGTCTGGGAATAAGGGATACCCGCTGAAACGAGGGCATCCGGACACCATCCTGCCAGGACCATAAATTGACACCGCCGTAGGCCGCTGCCACCTGATCCTGAAGCCCACATGGCACAGCCGCAACACTTTCTTCAACCGCATGTGCCAGACTGACAATTTCCCTACGGGAAAATGGCTTTTCTTTGTCTTTTTCAGCCAGACTGCAAAAAGCAGCCATCAGCGCCACGGCAGCAGCGGATGACCCTCCCAGAGCGCTTTTGGGCGGCGACGGTGAGTCAATCTGAATTTTGATTCCCGATGCGCCCCAGTATGCTGCAATCGCACATACAAGGCCCAGCGGATGGTCAAAGGGCATGGCATGAGCGGGAAAAGTGGCCGATTCAAATCCGGTTGACGCGATGTGTATCTTTCCAGCGTCAAACGCCATGAGTCGGACCCGCGTCCTGAGGGCGATAGCCAGATTGACCGTGCAGGGACGATACCGCCTGAGCGGCAGGTAAAACGTTCGGATATCAAACGTTCCGCCCATATCCACCCGGCATGGCGCCGAAGCTTCGACAGTCATGGTTTCTAACATTTTGGAAAAGGCTTCATTCATTTAACAAAAAAATCCTTCTGATGACACGGGTCATGTATCGTGAAAATGCAAAAACAGAATTCAGCAGTCAGGATTCAGAATAGCCCGCATGTAAGCTTACAGTAATTTACTGACTTCTTCAATCAACTGGGTTGGCTCAGAAACATCACCATAAGCAAAATCACTGATGAGCTTTCCGCCAAACTACCAAGTCTTCAAACTTCTTTGATGGGTCCCTCATTCTGACTTCTGAATTCTGACTCCTGAATACCTGAGTAGTTACCGTTCCCAAGGCAACTCTTTGCCATGTTTCACTGTTTCCGGTTCACAGGTGATGCGCTCTCAACTGGCGTAAAAATGCCAGGCTGTGAAGCGGTTTTCCCAGATGGTGCGGAACAAATGATTCCAGAAAATCAAGCCCCTCGCTTATGGAACGGGGTGTCGGACGCAACCGGGCCGCACGGATTCGATCGGCTTTTTCCATCCACTGCAGAAACTTGATGGTTCCCATTGAAAGGCTCTGACAGGAAAACGATTTCGGCAGGCAATCCTGACACAGAATTCCGCCTCTGGCAATATCCACAGCCATATACGGGCTCTGTGTTTCCATCATATCCTGACAACATCCGGTGCAGTGAAACAGTGTCGGACCAAAACCACATAACTTCATGAACTGAATCTGAAAGAAAACGCTCAGGATCTCCGCCGTCATTTGGTCCTTATCCAGCGCATCCAGAGAAAATTCCAGCAGAGAATACAATTCAGGCTGTTTTTGTCCATCCTCCATCCATACATTGACGATTTCGGCCCAGTAACTGGCATAGGCTGTTTTTTCAATTCTTGACCGGATATTGACAAAGGGATAAATCAGCGAAGCCTCCTGAAGAATCGGAATGCCGCGCCCCCGGCTTTCTTCCGACACGATATTCAGTGTCGAAAAGAGCTCCAGCACACCGGAAAAACGTTTTCGGCTTTTTTTGGCGCCTTTTGCAATGGCCGTCAGTTTACCCCGGTCAGACGAAAACAGGGTGATAATCAAATCGGCATCCCCAAATTCGATCTTTCTGAGAACAATCGCTTTGGCGGAAAAGCAGGGCATCACCGTCACAGACTGACCAGGGCCGTGGCAATGAAAAAATAGCAGGAAACGCTGATAATATCCAATGTCGTTGACACAAAAGGCCCTGTGGCCACTGCAGGATCGATATTGATTTTGGCCAGGACCATGGGAACCAGGGATCCGATCAGACCGGCAGCCGACATGGAACAAATAACTGCCAGCCCGACTGACAGGGCAAACATCACGATACCATATCGGAACTGCGCCACACATCCGAGCAGGACACCATAAATACTTCCCAGAATAAAACCGGTGGAAAGTTCTTTAAAAACCACCTTCCACAATTCCCGTATGTTGATTCGGCCGGTCGCAAGCCCTCTGACAACAATTGTAGCGGACTGGGTCCCCACATTCCCGCCCATGCCGCAGATAACAGTGATAAAGACAGCCAGATATGCCATTTTCTGCAGGCTGTCTTCAAAATATGCAATGATGAACGATGCGACGATACCCCCCAGACAACTGGCAAAAAGCCAGGGCAGCCGCAACCGGGAACTTCTCATAATGGATTTGTTTTCGACAAATTCATCCCCTGCGCCAGCCATTTTCAAAATGTCTTCGGTTGCTTCCTGGCGGATAATGTCGATGACATCATCAACGGTGACAATTCCAACCAGTTTGTTGTTATCATCCACCACCGGAACCGCCAGAAGATCATACCGGGCAACAATTTTGGCCACCTCTTCCTGATCCATGCCGGTCTGAACCGAAAACACATCGGTGACCATAAAATCCTTCAGCGCCTTTTCAGGAGATGCCACAACCAGTTGTCTCAATGAGCTGACACCGACCAGACGACCATATTCATCCACCACATACAGATAAAACGCCATCTCGACATCATGATGTTCTGTCTGAATGGCCTCAATCGCTTCCCGGGCCGTCATATCCTGAGTCAGGGCGATAAAGTCCGGGGCCATGATGCCGCCCGCGGTTTCATCCCCGTATCGCAGCAGTCCCTCGACTTCTTCAAGCCCTTCCTTCTTCATTGTTTTCAGGATGGCATCGGATTTTTCAGGTGGAAGGGATGCGATCAGATCCGCCACATCATCTGTTGGCATGCTCTCGAGAACTTCCACCACCCGTTCAATGGGAATTCCTTCGATCAACTCCAGAAAGATGTCCTTGTCAAGATAACTGAACAAGGCGCCTTTCTGACTGATCTTGTCGATCAGGTCAAAGAGTTTCCGCTGACTGGAAACCGGAATGGTGCGAAAGACAGACGACAGGTCTGCGGCATGGGTTTTGTTGACAATCTTTCTCAGATGGCTGATAGCATCCCGTCTGAGCAGTCTCTTAACGCTTTCTACCAGAATTTTGTTGCGATCAGCCTGTATATTCATGGTCGCCCATCCTTATCCGACTCGGCCGGGACCCAATTTCGCCGTCAGCCGTCACCCTTCAGTTTTCCATCTTTCACCTTCCACCTTCAGCCTTACTGAATAATCTGAATATGCGACCGTTGCCGCAATTCATCCAGCCATTTTGAAAATTTACTGTCAACAATTTCCTTGAAGAGTTTGGATTCGATTTCCGGTGTCGCCAGTTCCAGGGTTTTGCCGGCAGTTTGGACAACATCCTTTATATAAAATATCTGAAGGCCCTGATCCGTATCGATGACATTTGTGTATTCTCCAACCTTCGTCCCTTTTATGGCGTTCTGTATATCAGGCGCCAGTGCATCCAGTTTGAACAGTCCCAAATCCAGGTGTTGCACCGTGACGCCCTGATTCAGAATCGATTTCACAACGTCATCCGGGTTGTTGCCGGCGCGTAACTGAACGAGCATCTCCTTCATGACACCGTGATGAGCGGACGGGGACTGTACACTTGTCGATGGAGAGGATTTTAAAAAAAAACTCATCAGATAATATTTCTCCTCCACACCATATTCTTCCGGATGGGCGTCATAATAGGCTTTGATTTCCTCCCGGGTGATGACAATTTTGGATTTGATTTCCCGATTCAGCAGATTCGCCCGAAGCAGTTGTTCCCGCATTTTCTGCCGGTATGTTTCCATGGACAGTCCCTCCCGGCTCAACGCTGCACGAAACTCCTCATCGGTAATGGAATTGATCTGTTTGATCCGTTCGATGGACTGATCGATTTCTTTCTCATTGACATTGAGCTTGTATCGGGCGATTTCCTGATCCGTCAACTTCTGATCGACCAGTTGCTTTAGTACTTCTTCCCGAACCTTGAAGAGCATCTGCTTTTCTTTTTCCGGACCATAGTTGGCAGCCAGAACTTTATCCAAATACGGCTTTAACGCCTCATTCAGCTCAATCAGGGAAATCACGTCATTGTTGACAATCGCCGCAATCCGGTCCACGACTTCGGCATGAACCCCTTCATGAAGGACCCCGAAAAGCCCAAGAAACACCATGAGCGCAACCCAGCTCTTTTTATTAAAATGGACGATCTTCTGCCTGATCATATTTGTATTTCCTGATTGTAACGTAATCGTTCATGAATTATGGATGCCCCCAAGCATGAAATGGCCCCTTACCGTCATTCCGGGAACTTCACCCCCACCTATGAAAATGACATTTACCGTTTTTCTGCTGAATTCTGCTTTTGCGTTTTCGCGCCAAAGATCAATATATATAACCTCACTGGTTAACACGCTGAATGATCTCTTTCAAGATGTTTTTGGTTTCAGCCAGGATTCCGTTCTGGGTATGTTTGGCCAGCCGGACTTTCAGTACGTGATCGGGCGACAGCTCAAATCGTTTTTTTTCGGAAACAATCAAATCCACAATACCAAAGGGATTTCGTTGATGCGCCTTTGAAAAGCGCAGCAGAAGAATCTGACCATTCAGATCCAGACGGGAGACTCCGGCGCCGATACACAGAATTCTTAACATGATTTTGATCAGGAGATTGGATGTCTCCTCTGGATGTGGGCCAAACCGGTCGATCAGCTCCTGTTTATAATCAGCCAGTTCATTCAGACTACCCATCCGGGTCAGCCGTCTGTAAATGGCCATGCGCTGGTCAATATCGGGTACATGGGTTTCCGGAATAAATGCGCTCATGGCCACATGAATGTCCGGTTCCAGACTCTGCCCGATCGGTTCGCCTTTCAGTTCGGCCACAGCCTCTTCCATCAGTTTTAAAAACATATCATAGCCAACCGCTGCGATGTGGCCGGACTGGGATGCGCCCAGAATGGTTCCGCCGCCCCGCAGCTTCAGATCGTTCATGGCAATTTCAAATCCGGCGCCGAGATCGCTGTGATCCATCAGAACCTTCAGCCGTTTCTGAGCCTCTTTTGTCAGCAGGCTGTCTGGCGGAACAAACAGATAGGCATAGGCCTGGTCCGACGAACGTCCGATCCGTCCCCGTAATTGATACAACTGGGACAACCCGAAGGTGTCGGCACGATTCACGATCATGGTGTTGGCCGTCGGAATATCCAGACCCGATTCAATGATGGTGGTACACACCAGCATGTCGATGTCCCGCTTCATGAATCGAATCATGGCTTTTTCCAAATCTTTTTCAGGCAATTGGCCGTGCGCGATATCCAGGCGGACCTCCGGCACAAGCTCCTTCAGCCGGTCAGCCATGGAATAAATGGTGTGTGTATTGTTATGGACAAAATAGATCTGCCCCTGCCTGGCCAGTTCTTTTCGAATGGCGTCTGTAATGACCGCATCATCGCGTTCCAGAACATAGGTGATGATGGCTTGCCTGTGTTCCGGGGGGGTTGAAATCACGCTGATGTCCCGGATACCCAGAAGCGACATATGAAGGGTTCGGGGAATAGGCGTGGCCGTCAGCGTGAGAACATCCACATTTTCTTTCAGTTTTTTCAGTTTTTCCTTATGTTTGACGCCAAACCGGTGCTCCTCGTCCAAAACCATCAGGCCCAGATCCTTGAATGTCACATCGGACTGAAGCAGCCGATGGGTACCGATGACAATATCGACGGTTCCGGCTTTCAGGCCATCCAGTATGTCTTTCTGTTTTTTGGGGGAGCGAAACCGGTTCAGGGATTCGACCCGTATCGGATACCGGTTGAAGCGTTCGGAAAATGTGGCAGCATGCTGTTCGGCCAGAACCGTGGTGGGAACCAGAACCGCGACCTGCTTGGTGTTGTTGACTGCCAGAAATGCGGCCCGAAGCGCAACCTCTGTTTTTCCATACCCCACATCGCCGCAGACCAGCCGATCCATGGGCTGAAGGGACTGCATATCATAGAGCACCTCTTCAATGGCCTTCAACTGGTCCGGCGTTTCCTCATAAGAAAAACCCGCTTCAAAATCCGTGAAATATTCATCAATATTGGTGAATTCAAATCCTTTTGCGACCTTTCGGACCGCATAAAGCTTCAGCAGTTCTCCAGCAATTTTTTCAACGGATTTTTTGACCTGCTGTTTCGCCCGATCCCAGGATTTTCCGCCCATTTTATCCAGCACAGCGGCAATCCCATCGACTCCCAGATACTTCTGAACCATGTTCATTCGAACAACCGGCAAATAGAGCTTGTCGCCATCCCGGTAGGAAAGCTGAAGATAATCATCGGTTGCGTGGTCTATGGTCAGCTTGATCAGCCTCTCGTACTGGCCGATACCATGCTCCTGATGGACCACCAGATCGCCTGTTTTCAGCTCTCCCAGTACCAGTTGTTCGCTGTGGATCCGGGGTCGTTGAATCCGGCGGCGATGGTGTTTTTTGCCAAAGATTTCGTCTTCGGTAATGACGGAAAAAGCTTCATCCGGCCAGACAAACCCGTTTGAAAGCGCACCGATGGCGATAATAAACCGCCCGACCATATCGGATGTCACCTCTGGAAAAATCCGTTTTAACCTGGATGTGATGCCGTAAGGCCGCAGCAGTGAATCGAGCCGATCCGCCTGTGCCGTGGTTGAACATATCGCAACGGTCATGGATCCCAATTGCTTCTGCTCCTGAATCCATTCGGCAAGCGGCTGTAGAATGTATTCTTTTTCACGTTGTGCAGACAGAACTTCCTGGAGTGGATGGGTATCCTGAATCCGCATGTCAAAAATCAGGGGGCCATCGGATTTGAACGCTTGTGAGAATGGCGTGGCTACGGCGCGTAACGACAATGGCAGTCGTTCTTTCAATTCTGTGGCGATGGATGACCAGTTGGCATACAGTTGATTCGGGAGAAGATGAACCTGTTGATCCCGAACCGCGTTCAGATGGTTTTTAATAGCCTTTTCCATGAACTGGGCAGAGGATGTCTCGATTTCTTCGGGTTCGATCAGAACACACAGGGCGTTATCCGGCACATAGTCGAAAAACCGGTCCATTTTTGGATAGATCAGGGGGGCCAGATTTTCGATGCCAGGGAAAATTCCCTCCTGCCGGATTCTGTCAATCAAATCCCGAACGGCTGTGGCCGGCAATTCCATCATGGCGGCCTGTTCCCGAATCCGGGATATCAGGCCATCCATATCCGCCAGTTGAACAATGGCCTCACGGGCCGGAATGATCACCATCTCGTCTATCGGTTGAATGGTTCTTTGAGTGGCTGCTGAAAAGAAACGAAGGGATTCGACCATATCCCCGAACAATTCGATGCGGACCGGATCTGAATACAATGGTGAAAAAATATCGACAATCCCGCCCCGAACACTAAAATCTCCCGGCTCCTCGACAATTATGCTTCGGGAATAACCGCCGGAAATCAATTTTTCCACCATCCGGTCCAGATTGATGTCTTCATTTACCTGAATCAGATCGCTGTATCCGGCCAGCTCCTGCCGGGGAATCACCCGTTGAAGCAGGGCATCGCCGCTGGTCACGACCAGCGGCGGATGAAAACTGTTCATCAACTGATAGAGTGCATAAAGCCTTGCGGCAGCATTTCCACTGTGTGACACCAGCTTGAGATTCATCAGGTTGTATGAGGGAAATTCCAGTATCGGCAGGTTTCCGCCTGCAAAAAACTGCATATCCTGAATACATCGCTCGGCATCCTTGGCGCCAGGAGTTACCACCACCATTGGAATGGGTTTTTCTTTCCAGAGCCGGGCAAGAATCCAGGCCGCGGACGCGCCGGAAAGCCCTGTGCATTCGATTGAAGCGCGCCTGCTATAAACCGCGTCTATCAGGGCTTTTACATTATTTTTTTCTTGATTAATCATCATAAAACAAGTATCCACTCTAACGTTTCAACGCTCACCGCAATTCATTGCAGTTTCACTTCCTTCATGGCCGGCGTAGCTCAGTTGGTAGAGCAGCTGATTCGTAATCAGCAGGTCCGCGGTTCGAATCCGCGCGCCGGCTCCATAATAAAAGTAAATATATCAAAATGTTAAAAGCTTTTCAAGTTATGCGCTTGGAAAGCTTTTTTATTCTGTGTGTGAATCTGTGTGTGAATTTTTTCTGGCTCTTTCATAAACGCCCATTGCATCACATGCGTCGTTACCAAGGCTATGTAAATATATTTCGGTAGTGGTTCTTTGTTCATGCCCTAAAAGCCGTTGTGTAACACCAATCGGAACATTATTGTTGTCCATGACTGATGCGCCGGAATGTCTGATGGGATGATATCTGAAATATCTAACGCCAGCCTTTTTACACAACTTTTTCATTATTTTTTTTCTGTCCTGGTACGGGCCTTCAACGAATTTTTCTTCCTTTACGCTCCAATATCTGTGCCAGAAAACCAGCGGAACATTTTTGTCGCGTTCTGAAAACCTTCTTGAAAGCACTTCGTGGAGCTTTTCTGTCATAGGAATTCTTCTTGGTGTTAAGTGGCCACCTTTTTTTTTTCGCGTATATAGCACAACATATCTGTTTTCAAAATTAATATCATCCCATACCAGACGATTAATTTCGCCCACTCTCGCCAGTGTTTCACGAATCGTCCAAAGGTAGTCCTTCATTTCCGGATCAGCGACGGAAATGACTTTATCGATATCCACCTGGGATGGAACATATTTTTCTTTCTTTTCGACTGGAAAAAATTGAATATCCTCCATCGGGTTTTCTGTAATCCACCTTTTCCGTTTACCGTAGTTAAATAATGCCCGAAGTGATCTGATTTCAGCATTCCCGGTTTCATGTGATATTTTTTTTCTGGCTCTAAGGAATTTATGGATCATATCTTCTGAAATTTCATCACACGTCAATTCACCCCATTCTTTAACCCACCGCTTTGCCTGATATAATCCGTCTCTATAGTATTTCGCGGATTTATAATCCTTTAAAAAATCAAGTCGCCTGTTAACCAGATCCAAGAATCCCATGCCGGTTATGATCGATGACATTTCCTTTTGTTGTTTCTGGACTTGATCCGGATTTAATACCTCCTCTCTCCTTTTTGCCTCTGCCTGTTTTGCTTCTTTTTTGCTCGGGTACCACTGATCGGTGTACCTCTGCCCCTTCAGGGTGAAGTCGTACCTCCACCCCTTTCCCTTTACAAAATATTCGCTCATATAGGGTCTCCTTATCTGGAAATAATATGGAGCCCCCGATCTTCACACCGCCCAACTCCTGCCAGTGCTTGTATACCCAACTCACACTCTTCCGCAGAAACAGGGCAACATCCTCCGGTAGCATTACCACCGGCCCTATTCCGTTGTCAATGACAGTAGCTTGTTCGCCCATCGATGCTCCAGTTGCTTTTGCCAAATTTCATGGAGAAAAAATCTAACCTTCATATGAAACTATGTGACAAAGCCAGACAGAACCGATAGACTACCTGTGGTCAGTATGAAACCTTACCAATATTTCCCAGCAGTACCAGCAAATGCAATCTCTCAAAAATACTAAGGAGCAGCAAATATGACAAAATCAGGAGAAGATCCTATACATATTTATAATCCCTATACCAGATACTTTAAAAATAATATTTATCTGTTTGAATTCTTGAAGCAACTCGACCAATCGTTATTGAAATTAAAAGTTTCAAATCAATCAGACCAAATAAATTCATTGACAATGCATGATATCAGTTCGTTAGCCAATATAAGAAAAAATGATTTTATTTATTTTGATATACAAAATTTTGATGTATATGTTTCTTATATAATTGATTTATTTGGTAGTTCATCCATTCAAGTATCACCAACTCCAGATCAGTTAGACAAAAAATCATGGATAGCAGAACAAGTAACAAGCCTATCAAATGATTTCGCTGATTGTATTTACAAACTAAGTAATATCAATAAGTTACCAATTTTATCAACAATACGATTATACCATTATTTAATTTATGGCATTACTGCTTCCACTGATTTATATGATCAAAATAATTGGTGGGATTATTTTAGAGAAATACAGGTTCAACAAAACCTATCGGAGGATAAAAAATGGAATTCGGTAATAACTGTATGGGTCGGGGTCAGAGATTTGTTCATTGAGTGCCTGTGCGTGTTTTTGGCTACAGCAGGGCTTGAAACCATTTATATAACAGCTTTGTATAGGAAAGAAGGCCTGGAAAAAACAAAGGAATATCTTCAAGAAACTGTTTTTGACACCCAGTTGATTAAATGTATTCAAAAAATTAATACGGAAAATGATCTAAAGAATTATTTTCGAACTTATTTATTTGATTTTATCTACACTGGAATAAATATTGGGAGATCATTAAAAGTTTACTTATCAAGATCTGCGAAAAGAGCCGTTGAAAGAAATAATACTCCAATAATTTTTGATCCAATATTTTCACCAAGAAGTTTCGAAACAACCGATGAAGATGATGAGTCGTTTCAAGATGATAAAATCGTAAATAAAGATTTCGCATTCGAACAAAACCGATTATCCACAGAGAGGAAAAAGTCTAAAGATAATGATTTGAAACGTACAGAAAAAGATAACTTCACCGATGAAACTATATTTAAATTTAGTTTAAATATATGTAATAAAAAAGGATATCTTCATAAATATAAATTGTCGGGTAATCCAGATAACATAATACATTATACGCAAAAAATATTTTCGAACTTAATGATAAGTTATTCAAGAAAACATTATGATGATGTAATGAAAGCAAAAACGGGTGTAGGCGTTAGGCAACTAAAGAGATATAATAAAGAGATGTTAAATGGGGCTTTTGATGAATTACTTGGTGATCCCAAATCAAGGCCAAAAACTATTTCTGAAATAATAAGCGATGAACATATCAATGACTTCAATGCGATACGAAAATTTAAAGAAAAAAGACAGCGACACGAGAAAGATGGATATGTAACTCAAAATCAATTAATTAAAACGCTTCGAGATTTGTCAAAAGATCCTGAATTAAATATTAAAAAAAAATCAAGATCAACGTATAATACTGTATTGAAATATCTTATTGAAAGTAAACAAATCACTGTAATGGAAAAAGGCCAATCAAAATATTATCTCGCAACAAAAGAAAATTTTATATCGATTCGAAATGCCATATCCAATTATTGGAAATTTAGAAAATCTGGGGAAACAGATTGATGTTGTTGATTGTTTAAAATTTTTGGAGGCAAGATCAGGTTTGTTCATCACCTCCCCCTTGTTTGCCTGATGTCAGAAAAATCGACACACGAAGATTTACAGTGGAAATTTCCGACACGCATCATCTGGTATAGAATGAAGGAGGTTCCTGATTCCTTTTTAGCTCACGTTTCCACCAGCCTCGTCCCCAAAAAATTGGATTTCCCGATTTCGGCTCACCACAATAGCATTTAACAAGCACATTCCCCTTCCTTATTTAAGCGTTCGCCCACATACTCCCCGTCATTGCACAGTTATTCGGCATAGTTGGGTGGTTCTGTTTCCCGGTACTGAGCTGGCTCTGTTATTACCCCAAAATATTCACGTCATTCACAGCCCTGGCCCATGATCAATGAACGGAGGCCATGTCACTCAAGGTGTTCTTGCAGTGTGACCTCATGAATCACCTGGAAAAGCGTTACCATTCCCTTTCATGACTTTGAGCTCTCATTGGCCAGATCAAAGCCCTCCCCATGTACCACTCCCATTTTTAGGCTGTCATTCCTGATCAACTACCAATTCTCGAAATTTTTTTAATTGTAGATCCTTTTCTGTCCAGCTTTGACTCGTAGATGGTTATAGCCAGACAATTTCGTCTGGCAGAACAGATAATAAAGGATAAATAGAATGAACAATCAAAAAATTGAAGTTTATGGTAAGGGTGATGGCCTTGGTCAAAATAAAGGCAACATCGTGGAAATTCGGATCGAGGAAATTGATGTTGTCAAAATTAAAGGATTCGACAAGATTCCGGATTATTGTAGCGAGTATTGTCTGCCTCATCCAGTCGTTGTGGAAAGAGACGACGAATATTTCCTAATCAGTGGTGCCCTGAGCTTTCAAGTCCACCCGGGAGAACTTGAACAGAAAATTCGGTGTATGGTTTATGAACTTAATGATTCATCGGATGAAATGGTTGCGCTAGAAAAACTGGCCTTGTATGTGCGCCCAGCAGGAGGAACGGCTTCTGCAGCGGAAATAATTTACGGGGCAGCATGTTTCAAAAAAATGATTACCAATTCGACCAGCTTAAAAAACGTGTTCGCACACGGCGGAGCTCGTCGGGGGGCTGGTGTAATAGGAATGGAATCAGTCTCCAAGCTACTGTCGGAAAACCTCGGAAAATCAATAAAAACATGTGAAAATTATTTGTATCTTGGTGATTTTATATCATTGGATTGTTTAGCCAAATTGGCTGAGCACAAAATGCCAAAAAGGTTCTTTGAATCCACATTATTCCGAAAAAATAACCTCATCGAATCACTACAAGGAGAAGAAAAAGATAAAATCATAGAGAGAGTATCCCAGCATATGATGGAGCGACTGGAACATGAATTGAATCCCCCAAAAGAGATACACGAACAAGAATCAGTGGTAACTGGCGAGGATAAGGCGGCTGTAAAAAATAATGTCGTATCCGAACAGAAAGTCGCCACGTCTCCGGTTCTGACAGATTCTAATTCTGACAGTTCAAAACAAATTCAGAAAACTGTCGAATGTTCAAGTCCAAATTCTGGGATTCAGGAGAATTGCGAAGAGGATAAAAACCACGAAGAACCCACGAGTGGAAATGACAAGGAAGAGGCAGCAGACGATATTTACGAAGAGGTAAAAAATATCGGCCAGAGTCTGACTGAACTCGGTGAAAAAAAGACCGATTTGGGTATACTAATAAACGAAATTCAAAATCATATACAAAAATTATTGAGTCTTTTAACAAATGTTATCCCAGATTCAGTTGTTAAGGAACAGGGGTTTTTTGGTTAATGGGTAGGTTTCTCCCTGTCTTTAGTGGGGTCAGCAAGAGTGATATGCCTGACCCCACTCCAGAAAACGTGCTATTCAGTGTGAGTGCTTGTGGCGAAAGCGATGCAGCACTGAATCAGATTATTAAGCTTACTAAATCGTTAGAGAATTCAAAAATATTTCTGGATAATGGGATGTTCACGCTATTCCAGAAATGGAAAAATGATCAGTTGGGGAAAACAAGAGAAATCATTATTATGAATAAAAACGCGCCGGTTTTTCCCAAGGATATCGGAATGAACAATTGTTCTGAGATCATCGCAAAATATGCGTCAGCCATAAAACCTGATGTTACATTTTGTATGGATCTGGCTGTTCCCAAATTACGACAGAAGAAATATGCTGGAGAAGATGAATTCAATTTTCGGTTATCGACCTACAATAACATCTTAAGTGCGTATGAAATGGTGGCATTAAAACCAAAATATTTCCCAACTACAGACCTATATTTTGTGTTTCAGGGATACCATATCAATCATTTACTCAGAATAAAACAAAGCCTCTTAACACTTAATTTCGATGGATGGGCGATTCCTACACGGGTGTTATCATGTGAAACGCTCGCCGGAATAATGCTAATTCTTTATTATTACGGTATTCGAAAAATTCACATATTTGCTGGTTCAAATTTAAACGCCATGATCGTCGGGGTATATTTTGCACGGCATTTTTTTGATGAAGTTTCATACGATTCAACAAATTGGCTAAAATATGCCATTAATCATGACTATCGTCTTTTTGGTAGCATGAGAGGTGTTAACACAGGGGAGAATCAAACTGAAAAAGACCTTGAATTCAATAAAACCTGTTATTGCCCACATTGTCGTGGTCGTTCAATCGACGATATACGCGCCATGACAAATAATTCGGAGAAAATTAAATTGTTAAAAATGCATAATTACTACATTGAGGTCTTAACAGCGGATGCCATGGCAGATAATATTGATACCCCAAATGATTTATTAAGGTTTCTGCTTAATAACCAAGCCAATGAAAATTCAGTTAGAAAAATATTCGACTGTTTAAACAGTATCCACATCATGAAAAACAAATTCGATAGCCTCGATGTTGTTGTTCAATTTGCTAAATTGATATGTGATGAAAAATATATTTGATTTTTAGCGGCAAGATTCATGTAAAGCTGTCAAAATAATTCCTCATACGAGCCCTGGCGGAGCAGTCTGCTGGGGCTTTTTCATTTTCGTTGAATGAATTGTTAAAAAAAAGGCAGCGCTCCGTGCAGGAGGCACCACCTTGAGGGAGAGGGTTAAGCGTTTGGTTTGTCGTCGGCCTTCACAGCTCCGGATTTGACCTTTACGGGCTTCTCGGGTTCATTGGAAGGTTCGGCCTTCGCAGCACCAGAACTGGCTTCAGAAGGCTTCTCCGGCTCTTTGGAAGAATCGGTTGGTTTTGATTCAACCGCCTTGATAGCTTTAGATGCTTTCGCCTTGAACCATTCCTTGACACCGGCCTGATGCCCGATGAGTCCGGCCAACCCGAGACCAAAGAGGACCGACAAGATGACCGTCGTGGTGGACAGACCCTGAAGATACGAAATCGTATCGTTCAACGTCGTGATCATCTCGTTCCTGGCAGCAAGTACAGCTTGGGCTTCTTTCAGTGTGCTGACCGCTTCCTGATAACGGTTCGTTGGCGTATAGCCAATCAAGTCCATACACCAGTCAATCGGGCCGGCGTTTGATACACCGGAATAAACCAGTACAAGCGTCAAAATTAATCCAGTAAATAGCTTCTTCATAATTACTCTCCTTTTCTGATTTATAGATGGGGGGTTTGTGTTGAGTAATTATTTCTCTATAAACCTGGTGAATATGGAAAAAGGAGAGACAGATATTCGAAATCTAATTTTTGTGGTTTACCGGTAATATTTGGAGGCAGACGCTGGTGTTTCTGTTTGCATGCTCCAGCATTTCGGAACCAGTTACGGCTCTGGTACAAGAGATAAGGGCATTTTATCATATGCCCAGAGACGAGGTCTCAGTCCATCTTCAATTTGCTTCTGGCAACTTTTGCTGGTATGTTGCCATGGGATGTCGCTCGGGTAATTCAGATCACCGGGTGCCATAACTTATCTGTCGTTCGGCAGGAATGACGACAACTTACAGCGATATTTTAGAAAACACGAAAGTTGTAATTATGAGTACTCAATCTAATTATGTTAAAATTAAATACCATGAGGCAAATTGTTTGTCAGAATATTTAGGATCAAAGTTTTTACAAACCGATAACCAGCTTTTTTATCGTGGATTACCAAAAGAATCATATAAACTGATTCCATCTCTATTTCGGATGAAGCCAGAGCGATTAGTTAACGATTGGAGTTTTTATGAATTTGAGATTTTTACAAAATTTCAAAAAGCAGCAGCACCACACTTGAAATTCTTACCTGTACACTTTCTCGAATGGCTTGCTATTGCACAACATTACGGAGTGCCAACCAGGCTGCTTGACTGGACTATGAGCCCATTGGCTGCATTGTATTTTGCATTAGAAAATCATGTTGAAGAAGATATCTGTGAAAATGCTGTAGTCTGGGTTCTCGATCCAAATGGAGAAGAATTGGTTTCTGATGCAACCTGTGCAAGTTTTAGTGAGTGGCAGAAATGGTTTGAGACGGAAGAATTTTCTAATACATGTATCTACCACCCAACACATCTTGCTATACGTGTTAATTCACAACAAGGATGTTTTACGATACATCGACCTCCAATAAATTGGAACGACTTTATAGCAATAGAAGAGAGTTGCTGCCCCAATACAACTGAAGATGAATATTCTCCGAAAAATAAATTAAGGAAAATATTAATTCCTGCAAAATCATGTTCAAAATTGTGGGTAGAGTTGAATTTAGCTGGAATCAATAGATATACACTCTTTCCTGACTTGGACGGCTTGGGCGCTAAGTTAAGATTAGACATTAAGGGGAACAAACGCATGTATTTTCAAAATTGGGACAAAAGATATTATCCTATCAAAATGGATGGATGTTCTTGAATCATAAGAACTTAATTAAGTAGATGATGGGCGAACCATATTTTGGAGTGGGGCGCGAATTTACAGTTCGGAATTTCCTGAAAGATTTTTCCCGAACTCCTCAAACCAATCGTTTGGACTAGAGATACTCAGAGGAGGATACCATGATCAGAATTTATTGTCGTGCTGGATTCATTTTTTTTCTGATAATTTTGTTGTCTGGATGTTCATCTTTGAACGTTAAAAGAGAAGTTGCTGATAATATTTTCACATCTTCATTCC
>Ga0351890_10077_pt1 | contig 37418 bp, 19 predicted proteins | sample TotcelFGM3001M15_FD_206743 | JGI IMG/M metagenome (GOLD analysis project Ga0351890, IMG submission 206743) | Enriched cells from coal bed in the Powder River Basin, Montana, United States - Total cells FGM rep3 HSBNCT.FGM.300.1.M15 ...
CTTCTAATTTAGTTGAATATATAAAGGAATTGATTGCTTCTATTTTTTTAATGTGTAAAGCCATGTTGCTCAGTAAAAACATTAAAAAAATAAATATTATATTTTCATATCAAAGTCATAATGTTATTTCGAAATCGGCGTGCTTGGCCTTGAGTGGTTTTGCAAAATCAATATATTTAGAAAATCCAAAATTTAAATTCAAAATAATTGAATTTGATGCTGTAGGTTTTGCTGCAATAGAGAGAATAATACGCAATGAGTTAGATGAAGTTAATGACATTAATGTTTCTGAAATAAGGTATCGTTCTGAGAAAAGATTTGTAAAAACATTTAGAAAAATAAATGAAAGTGAATTAGCAGATAAGTATTGTCAGGAGTTTAATAATATTAAGCTTCTTAATAACGGAGTATATGTCATCACGGGTGGAATGGGCGGTTTGGGTGTTATTTTTGCACGGCATATTGTGTCTCAAGTCAATGCCAATTTATTTTTTATTGGCAGATCGTCTATTAGCGAGGAAAAGATGAAAGTTATTAATAGTCTTTCATCCCGTGGTTCTTCTGTTAATTATATATCAGCTGACGTGAGTGACTTTAATCAACTAAGAGAAGTTTTGACGAATATTCGAGAACAACACACTAATATTAATGGGGTGATCCATTGTGCTGGCATTATCAATGATAAGTATGTAATTAAAAAAAATATTGCTGATTTTTATAGTGTAATTAGACCAAAAATATTTGGCATTATATATCTAGATGACCTTACTAAAATTGATCAGCTTGATTTTTTTATAATAACTTCATCAACAAGTGGTCTCATTGGCAATGCTGGACAATCAGATTATTCATATGCAAATGCTTTTTTAGATAATTATGCTGAAGAACGTAATCAACTTATACAAAATGAAAAAGCTAAAGGTAGATTTTTATCAATAGCGTGGCCTCTTTGGGAAAACGGAGGGATGTCAGTTTCACAACAGCTCATTCAATTAATGTGGGATAAGTATGGCCTTGCCGTCTTAGATGATATTAATGGGATCAAAGCATATGAGTTAATCCTCAAATCAACATTGTCGAATGTAGCTGTACTATACGGTGACATTGCAAAGTATTCTCAGTTCTTTGAAAAAAATATCTCTTCACAACTAAAGAATAGAACCCATGGTTTGGAAGAAAGTTCTAGTAAAGAAGATTTAAATAAGCAATTAATTGCTTATTTGAAACAAATAATTAGTGACGAACTTAAAATTCCAATACCAAGGCTTGTAGCTGCTGCATCATTAGAAAGTTATGGAATAGATTCTATTGTTTCAATGAAATTACTTAATGCACTTGATAAGGAATTTGAAAAGCTGCCAAAAACACTTTTTTTTGAGTATCAAACTATAAAACAATTAAGCAATTATTTAATTGAAAATAATTTTAAAGATGTTGCTAATTTGTTTATGAGATATATCCCTCACAAAAATTTTCTAGAAAAATCTATATCTAAGGAAATAGAAACTGATAAATCGAATGTGGACATGATAGATAAACTATCTGAAAATCAAATTGATGCTTTGCTGGCTCTTTTATCATCAAAAGAACAATAGAGGTACGAATATTATGGATATAAAGCTGAAAGAAAAAAAAGTCCTTTTAGAAAAGCTTTTAAAAGACTTTACTTATAATCAAAAAAAAACTTCCTTAGAAATAGCCATTATCGGTATAGCGGGTAGATATCCTCAATCGGAAAGCATTGCTAGTTTCTGGGAAAACTTAGTTGAGGGAAAAGATTGCATTACGGAGATACCCAATGAGCGTTGGAGTTTAGAAGGTTTTTACGATGAAATGAAAGGAAAAGAAGGGAAGAGCTATAGTAAATGGGGAGGATTTTTAACGGGTATAGACGAATTTGATGCATTGTTTTTCAACATTTCACCGCGAGAAGCGAAGAAGATAGATCCCCAAGAACGATTATTCTTAGAGATAGCCTGGCGTTGTATAGAGGACAGTGGCTATACGGCAGACACCTTAGTGCAAAGTAGTGAAGGCGGTGTACCAGTAGGAGTGATTGTAGGAGTGATGTATGGCGAATATCAACTTTATGCGGCGGAGGAACGTATCCAAGGAAGAGTGGTATCAGCGAATTCAAGCTATTGGTCGATAGCCAACCGTGTGTCTTATTATTTTAATTTTACTGGACCTAGTTTTGCGGTGGATACAGCCTGTTCGTCTTCATTAAGTGCACTGCATTTGGGCTGTGAAATTTTATCATCGGGTCAGACGAAGTTAATGCTAGTGGGGGGAATTAATTTATCTATGCATCCGGCTAAATATATTAGTATTAGCCGAGAGCAGTTTGCAGCAAGTGATGGACGGTGCCGCAGTTTTGGCAAAGGCGGTGATGGTTATGTCCCTGGAGAAGGAGTAGGTGCATTATTGCTAAAGCCATTAAAAGATGCACAAGCTGATGGCGATCATATTTATGGAGTGATCAAAGGAACGGCGGTTAATCACGGTGGGAAGACGGCCGGGTATACGGTACCGAACCCGAAAGCACAAGCAGAAGTAGTCAAGTTAGCCTTAACACGTGCGGGAGTCTCAGGAGAAAGTATTAGTTATGTAGAAGCGCATGGGACAGGCACATCGCTAGGAGATCCGGTTGAAGTTCGTGGATTGAGTGAAGCTTATAAACGAAGTGAAAAGAATCGTGGAGAGTACTGTGCTCTAGGCTCAGTAAAATCAAATATTGGGCACTTAGAGGCAGCGGCAGGAATAGCAGCGGTGACGAAAGTTCTGCTACAAATGCAACATAAGCAGTTAGTGCCGAGTTTGCATTGCGAGGAAGAAAATCCGCACTTAGATTTAGAAGAGGTGCCGTTTAAGATACAGAAGCGATTAGAGTCGTGGGAGCGAGGAGCCAATCCACGTCGAGCGGGAGTGAGTTCATTTGGTGCAGGAGGCTCCAATGCGCATGTGATATTGGAAGAATATGAGGAAGAAGCAAGGACAGAAGAAGTATCGGAGGAAGAAGAGGTATTAATAGTACTGTCAGCGAAAACGGAGGAACGACTAAAAGTATACGTCGAACAGCTACATGATTACTTAAAGCGTCATAGAAAAAGATTAAGGCTAGGCGATGTGGCGTATACATTACAAGTAGGCAGGGAAGCCATGGAGTCAAGGTTAGCGATTATTACTCATTCTTTTGATGAATTATTGCATGATCTCCATGCATACCGCAATGCGGGGGGAAATATTGATAATATATTTATTGGAGAAGCATTAAATAATGATGATATCAATAATATTTACCCTGAAAGTGAAAATCTAAATAAGATTGCAGCTGATTGGACAATAGGGATAAAAATAAATTGGGATTTATTACATAGTACGAAAAGAAAAAGATTATCATTACCAACCTATCCGTTTAATAAGATCAAATATTGGGTTCCCAACATTTCAAAAAATCGAGAAGATCAAACCAGTGAAATTTTTTCTGGCTCTTATTTAGAATTAGTTTGGAAAAAATTTTATTTAGATTCAACTATAGAAAATTTTAAAAAGAAAGAAGAACACATACTTGTTTTAGTAGATAAAAAAAATGAGTTTCTTTATGAAAGTATTAAAATATTTCATGATAACGCCAATGCAACGAAAGTTATAATAGGGGAAAAATATGTTGCAAACGAAGAAAATATTATTGAGATAAATTTCAGCGAGCCAGATGATTACGCAAAACTTATAAAACATTATTCAAGCATTACCTCGATTTATTTTCTTAGTGGAATTCATCATACTGTGCTTAAAACAGAAGCTGAGATTGAGTTATCACAAGAATTTGGTATTTATTCATTATTTCGATTAATTAAAGCTTTAAAATTCATCAAGAGAAAAATTGATATAAACATTATTACCAACAGTGTTATTAGCATTACAGATTCTAATCCTATTTATCCATACTCCTCTTCACTTTTAGGGTTTGCTCGTGTTTTTTCGAAAGAGTACAAGAACAAAATAGAAATGGTACGAATCATTGATGTTAGTACAGAACATATTTTAGAAAACAACATATCTTTTGTTTTGGATAAGTTATATAAAGTAAATTATAAAATATACGATATTGTATGTTTAAGAGGAGAGAATTTATATGCTCCGAAAGTTAGAACATACGAATCAAAAGTAGCAAATCAAAATATTTTATTAAAACAAGGCGGTGTTTATCTAATTGTTGGAGGAGCAGGTGGAGTTGGGTTTGAATTTGCAAAATTTTTAGCAACGCAATATCAAGCTAAAGTTGCATTAATAGGGCGAAGTTCAATTGATGCAGAAAAAAGACAATTGATTCAGGAAATTGAGGACCTTGGAGGGCAAGCCATATATTGTCGCGCAGATGTAACAAACTATGAAACTATGGAAAATTCCATAAATGAAATAAAAGTACTGTGGGGCAAAATAAACGGCTTTATCCACTCGGCAGCAGTTTTGAGTGATATGTTAATTAGTCAAATGCAAGAAACAATATTGAAGCAAGTACTTGACCCTAACATTACGGGGAGCATTGTTTTATCTAAGCTAATCATGAAAGAATCTCCAGATTTTTTAGTCTTCTTTTCTTCTGCTGGCTCTATTTTTGCAAATGTAGGCCAGGCAAATTATGTGTCAGCGTGCGCTTTTAAAGATGCTTACGCTATGTATTTGAAACAGTATACTGGCAAGCCAGTGATCTTAATAAATTGGGGCTATATAGAAAATGTAGGTTTGTCTAAAAAAATATCATTGCCAAAAAATTTATTGCAACAAGGAATCACCCCAATTTCAAAGCAAAGCTTGCCAGAGATATTTAAATATATTTTTCAATATCAACCAACGCAAATAACTCCGATTAATATAGTTAACTCTAATGAAAATATCATGAATTATGACAAACCAGATTACCCTATACTTCCAAGCCAAATTAAAACAAAAATACTTAAATCGTTTGATAATAAAAATCAAGATCTTAAATTTTATATTGGCTCAATCCATGAACAGATTGACAGATATAGTAGATTGATATTGCTAGATTTCTTTCAGAGAAAAAATATATTTAAGCACTATCCTGAAAGGCATAAAAAACAAGAAATCATGGCTCTTATGCAAATCGATCCAAAATATAAAAAACAGTTTGATTTGTTATTTTATTTATTATCTAAAGACTCATTACTAGAAATAACAGATGATTATGTGTGTACAACGGAAATTATTATCGGATATAAGTTAAAAAATAAATTAGCAAATATAGTTAAGATAGGCGATCATCTGCGCAAAATATATCCGACATATAAAGAGTATATTGATTTATTAACAAGTTGTTTCGAGCAGTATCAAAATATATTAAGTGGTAATATAAAAGTAGAGAGCATATTTAACGTCGGAAATGTAAATTTTTATAAAATACTCTATGAAAATAATATCCAGGCAGAATATTTTAATCAAACACTATCGGCTTCTATAAAAATAGTGATTGAGGATATGCTAAATAAAAAACCTCTAGATCAAAAAATCCAGATTTTGGAAATTGGCGCAGGTTCAGGCGGCGCAACTTCTTGTATTGCACCATCAATAATAAATTTGAAACACAGGATAGAATATGTTTTTTCTGATATTTCTCAATATTTTGTTAATTATGGAAAAAAGAGATTTTTAAATGAATTTCCTTTTATTAAATATGTCATATTAGATATTGAGTCTGATAATGTACTGAAAGAAATTAAAGGCCAGCAATTTGATATAATTATTGCATATAATGTGCTGCATGCCACAAAAAACATTGCTCATTCACTTAAAAACATAAGTAAACTTTTGAATCCTAATGGAATGCTTTTTTTAAATGAAACTACCTATTCTCATGATTTTAGTTCCGTAATATTTGGTTTAATTGATAGCTGGTGGAACTTTAACGATAAAGAAAAAAGACTTCCCTACTCACCTCTTTTAAGTATAAATCAGTGGAAAGCATGTCTTGAAGATGCAGGATGGCACCATACCGATCAAATAGGATTTTTAGATGGTGATCTAGATACTGATTTTCAAAATATTATTCTATCTTTAGCGCCTACAAAATCACATTTTGTTGAATCCATTAATCAACAAAAAACAGTTGAAGTGCCACAAAGTAATAATTTAATAATGCAGATTATAAAAGAATCACTAGATATAGTAGAGGAAAATATTCAACCTCATAATTCTTTTAATAATTTAGGTATAGATTCAATTACTTCTATTGAAATAGTTGAAAAAATAAATGACAAAATGAATATAAATTTATTAATATCTGATTTATATGATTATCCAACAATATCAAGGCTTTCTGAATATATTGATGAACTTAATAATAAAAATTTCCAATCGCAAGTTATTACTCTACCACAGATACCAACTATAAATACGCAAAAAAAAGATAATGTTGAAAAAAATAAAGATATTGCAATAATTGGAATTTCAGCTCGACTGCCAGGAGTAAATAATTTGGAAGAATTCTGGCAAAATCTTCTGTACAAGGTATCGGCCATAACTAATTTGCCAGAATCCAGACTCGGACTTTACAGGAATGATCTGTTGCAGCGCTTTCCTAAAGCTGGTTATTTAGACCATATAGATAAATTCGATTCAAAGTTTTTTTCCATTTTAGATATTGAAGCAAACTATATGGATCCGCAACAACGTATATTATTAGAAGAAACTTGGAAAGCTATTGAGAATTCAGGATATAAGCCAAAAGAATTATCTCAACTAAAATGTGGAATTTTTGTAGGAGCCCGTGAAAGTGAGTATTTTGCGAATCTAAAAAACATTACTCCAGAGGCTGCAAAATTTATTATTGCTTCTAATACTATGTCGATGACTGCTTCGCGAATTGCTAATGTCTTAGATTTAAAAGGACAATCTTTAGCAATAAATACGACATGTACTTCCTTCTTAGTAGCAATTCATTTGGCTTGTAACAGCATCATTAATGGCGAGAACGATATAGCATTTGCGGGTGGTGTCAGTTTGTTGCTAGAACAGAAAACTTTTGACTTGTTATCAAAGGTTGGTTTATTGAGTTCTAAAGAATTGTGTCAGTCATTTTCTGAAGACTCTGATGGTTTTGCGCTGAGTGAATCAGTTGGAGTAATTGTACTTAAACCACTTGATAAAGCTATCTCAGATAATGATTATATTCATGGAGTAATTAAATCTAGCGGAATTAATCAAAATGGTTTAACCAACGGTATTCTTGCTCCCAGTGCTATGCAACAAACTAATCTGGTTCTTGATACTTACAGAAAAGCTAATATTCATCCTGAAACACTATCCCTAATCGAAGCTCATGGTACAGGAAATAAAATGGGTGATATCATTGAATTTGAGGCGTTAACAAAAGCTTTTAAAGAGTATACGAATAAAACAGGATTTTGCGCTATTGGTTCAGTAAAATCAAACGTCGGTCATGCACTTGAGGCATCAGGAGTTGCAAGTACAATAAAAGTATTATTATCCCTCAAACATAAAATTATTCCACCAATGTTTCATGACAATAATATTAACAGTGAACTAAAAATAGAAGATTCACCTTTTTATATTAACTTTGAACCTGTGGCATGGATGACTAAAGACAACATGCCAAGAAGAGCTGCAATAAATTCTTATGGCATAAACGGAACAAATTGTCACATTCTAGTTGAAGAAGCGCCAAAAAGAGGCAATTTAGATAAAGAAAAAAATTATCACTTGTTATGCCTGTCAGCAAAAACAGAAACAGCTTTAATTAACAATGTTAACCAGCACTGCCATTTTATTAAAACGTTTAGTAAGGAATTTTCATTAGCAGAAATTTGTACATCATTAAATAGAAATCGAGAGCATTACAAATATAGATTAGCATTGGTTGCCAAAAGTAAGAATGAAATGGCTAAAATGCTTGGAAATATTATTTTTGATCAGGATTATAGTCATCAAATAAGTTCGGTTGATAGCCAAATTCAGCATATAAATATTAAAACTGTGATTGAAAAAGCAGTTGAATGCAAAAATAAAGACTCGCTAGAATATAAAGAATTGCTGTGTAGTGCAGCCCATCTTTATATGAAAGGATATGATGTCTTATTTGATAAATTATATATTACAGATAAGAGAGTGCATATCCCATTACCGATGTACATGTTCGATAAGATAACACATTGGCACCATTTAGAAGAAGCCGTCTATAATAAAAGTGATGACTATTATTTAAATGAAAAAATTCAAAAATATTTGCCATCTACAATTAAATTTTTGAATGATATTTCAGTCGATGAATTTGTTGAAGATATAAATTATGTTAATAATAAGCAAATTAAGGTTGCTGTAATCGGTGCAGGCCCTTCTGGTCTTACAACAGCAAAAGCTCTGTTAGAGGAAGGCCATCAGCCTATAATATTTGAAGAAAAAAAAGGTATTGGTGGGCAATGGTTTGTTGATTCTTCTAATGACACAACTCATAATTATAAAAATGTTCGTTTTCAAACATCAAAATATACTTCTTTCTTCTCAGATTTTAACCTTGATCATGAACTATCACTATTTCCTACAATAAAAGAGGTAAATAGGTATTTACATAAATATTCTGAACATTTTAACCTTACTAAGCATATACAGTTTGGTTCTAAAGTTGTAGAGATAAAACAAAATGACAATAAAGAATGGGAAGTTTATGTTCAAAACGAAGGAAATATTACAAAGGAAGTTTTTGATGCTGTTGCAGTTTGTGTCGGAGGTTTTTGGAAACCGAATATTCCAAATGCTGAGATATTAAATAATTTTACTGGACAAATACTCCATTCATCTGAATATATTGATGCTGAGGACTATAGGGGAAAAAATGTACTAGTTGTTGGCAATGGAGTTAGTGGTTTAGATATTTCAGTGGATTTAGTAAAATCGGCAAAAAAGGTACATCTAAGTTTTAGAAATAAGCACATGATCTTACCCAGAATGACTGGCTATGTGCCAAATGATATGCAAATCACACCGATTCAACGCATAATTAACCAAGAAATGTCTAACGAGCAATTAAAAACACACTTAAAAAATATTATTCCTGAGCATATGAAAATGCTAGTAGAAACTAATTTGTTACCTGAAGATATAACCCGTGAAAAAATATTTATGATTAATGATGAAATTATTTCAAAAATTTTTCATAATGAAGTTCAGATTGTTCCAGAAATATCTAAATTTAAAGGAAAAAAATGCTTTTTTGTTGATAAATCGTCAATAAATATTGACTCGGTTATATATTGTACCGGGTATAACGATATTCATGAATACCAATTTTTTTATGATTTATTGGGTGAAAAAGCAATTCCAAAACTTTACGAAAATGTATTTCATCCTGATTTAACAAACTTTGCATTAATTGGAGGTATTGAGGCAAATCTTAGTGTTTGGCCGACTCTTGAATTACAAGGTAGATGGTTCTCTATGGTGTTATCTGGCAAATGTAAACTGCCTTTAAAAAATACCATGTTCAATAAAATTAAAACTGATATTCATAGAGGGAAAAATAATCTGCTTGTTGAAAATTCAGAAGTATACAATATACGAGTTGCAACTAGAATTGGTTCATTTCCTACAATTGATAAAAATTGGAAATTATTTTGGAAATTGATAAATTTATCTACGTTTCCTTGTATATACCGGTTGATAGGACCTCATAAATACCTTGCCGCTCAATCTTTGCTTGAAGACTTATCATCAAAAGCATATATCGATCACAGTCATGAAAACATACAGTTTATTAAATATATAATTCTTGCTAGTATTGATACTTCAATACATGAAAAATTATTGGCAGAGAGTGTAATATCTAAGCCTGAATTCCAAAAGATAATTAGTATTGAATCTCAAATCAAAAAATTATTATCACCCAAAAATAATCTACCACTTAGAGAAAATTTAACTGAGCAAGTTAATAATAATATCTTCTTACAATCTTCCGAAAAGCCTATCCAAATTATCAACTCTATTGAGTTGCCAAAAGTTAAAGATGAAATGTATATTTCTCTTAAAAAAGCTGTATCATATATTTCTAAAATTCAAGAAAACGAAATTGATATTGATGTTTCTCTTAACAATTATCGTTTTGATTCTATCACTCTATCATCGTATGCTGTTTTTTTAGAAAAAATATTTCCTTTTATTAAATTAGCAGTAATAACATTCATAGATTATCCCACTATTAGAAAATTAACGGATCATCTTTTGGAAAAACATGAAACAGATCTCTTTCATTTTTACTATAACAAATTTCATTTAGAAGTTAAATATGAGTAACTTAGGTACGGCTGGGATTCTGGTCAAAAAGGGTCAAATCTCTAAAATGCGCAAATTATGTGATCAAAGCATACTCAATCTCAGCAGTATCCTTCTCCATATTGGGGTTGTAAGCGCAAACCCTCAGAAATTCCGAGGAAGCTAAAATTATAAAAAATAGGTTTTATATACTCATCGAGTTTATAATTTAGTAAAATTTGATTATAAAAACCAGTAGAATAAGCCAAAATATGCTTATTTTCAGATGTGATTTTCAAAAGCAATAGGGCTTCTAAAATAGGGAATTTTTATATGTATAACGGTGAAATCATTGATTCTCATATGCACCTATGGGATCTAAAAAATAACTATCATTGGCTCAATAACAATATTCCCGAATTTGAACAGCTAATTGGTAACTACGATAGTTTGCGACATAATTTTTTTCCAAATGATTACAAAGAGCTTGTTAAAAATCATAAAATTACACAGTCAGTACATGTTCAAGCATTTGGGTTTCCTGATAATCCTGTAGGTGAAACAAAGTGGTTGCAAGAACAAGCAAATAGATATGGCTTTCCGCATGGGATAGTAGCTTTTGCAAATTTAGCTGATCCTAACGTTGAAATCATATTAGAACAACACGCAAAGCTTGCTAATATTCGCGGCATTAGAATGCCATTGAATTACCATGAAACACCCTATCGACGGATGGCTGATAGAGGTGATTATATGTGGGATAAACAGTGGCGAAAGGGATTTGCATTATTAGCTAATTACAATTTTTCATTCGATGTGCAAATTTATGATCATCAAATTAAGGATCTGATAACACTTGCAGAGGTATTTCCCCATATCACGATGATCGTAGAACATTTTGCATGGCCAACAGACTTATCCCCGCATGGTTTTGAACTATGGCAAAAAAGGATCGCTAGTCTGGTAAAGTTTCCTAACATACTTATGAAATTAAGTGGTATAGGGTGTGTTTTCCAACATTTGCAAGCGAAACAGGTTAGTAGTTATATTGATGTAGCAGTAAGATCATTGGGTGTTGATCAATGTATGTTTGGCAGCAATTGTCCTCCCGATACTTTGTTTTATAAATTTGATGAATTAATAGCTTTATACAAAAATGCTCTATTAAAATTTTCAAAAGAAGATCAATATAAATTGTTTTTCCTCAATGCTAAAAGAACTTACCGTTTGTAAAAGTGAGGCTAGTTATGAAGTTAACTAGACTTTATACCGGCCAGATGATTTAAAGGAAATAGCTGCGGAACGTGGTTTTGAAATAGATCATTCTACAATTTATCGCTGAGTACAGGAATACGCATCAGAAATTAATAAACGTATAAAGCCCTATTTAAAAATGACAGGCGACTCGTGGAAACTTGATGAGACATACGTAAAAATAAAAGGTGTGTGGCATTATTTATATCGAGCTATTAATAAGCAAGGTAGTACTTTAGATTGGATGTTGAGTAGAAATCGCAATAAACAATCTGCCAAAAGATTTTTCAAAAAACTACTTGTCAGTCAACATACGATTGATCCAAGAGGGATAAATGTTGATAAAAGTCCAACCTTTCCACCGGCATTAAGTGAGCTTCAATCAGAAAATGTAATGCCTAAGAAAACAAAATTACGTGCAATAAAATATTTGAATAACAGCATGGAAAATGACCATAAATTCACTAAGTCTAAATCACGCTATCGACAATTGTATCAATCATTTTCAACTGCAAGAAACACGTTAAATGGCATTGAGACTATGCGCATGATTCAGAAAGGACAGATTCGTAACATCGGTAAAGATGTCGTCAAGCAAACTCAATTTGTCCGCAGTTTGTTTGGAATAGCGGCATGATCAATAATAAATGTTTCAAGCATTTTGATTGCTAAAAAAATATATTTTTGCAACGGTGCCTATTCGCTCATCCAGCCATTTTACGCCGCAAGCGGCGGGGAATAAAACCCGAAGAGATTTAACGATTTTTCCCCCAAGGCTAAAGATTGTTATTTCTTTAACCAAGTTGGTGGTGCTGCCTCGGTTGAGCTTGCTTGAGTTGTCTTAGGTGTGTTGCCTTCTAGCCGATATGATTCAAATTGGTCGTGGGGAATCTTGCTAGGAATAAAAATGCTAGCTTCAAAATAGTCCCGATGATAATTGAACGAAGTTGCTGTCTTTTGTGATGATGCAATAGAATTTTCAACAAATGCTTTAAGTTCTGCAGTCGCATTTACATCAGCATTAGGAGGAGTAATAATGTGCATACGTACATCCTCGCAGCCAATAAATTTTTCCAGTTGAATATTGATCATATTAGGCAGTTGCAGACTAGGCAAAATGTTACGACTATTTTTTTGTTCTTGCCATTTTAATACGGTTGTTTGGCGGTTTTGTGCAGAAATGACGATGTGAACTGCGCCGGGTTGCATCGTGTATTCTTCTAGAGTGTGAGTAGCAGGAGAGGGCGCGGCTATAGTTCTCGACGCATCTTGCCTTTCAGGACCTGAGAAAAGGTGATGCCTCATTTTTTTCATGTGATTTACCTCCATAAGTTAACTAGCTCATTACACAGCAGCTGCGGCTTCCCTCTTCCTTGTTAGAAGGACTTTCGTTCATTAAGGCTATTATCGCCTCTTTACGCACATTAGTAAATGGTTCATCTTGCCATACTAACTGAGCATCGTTCTGCCAATTGCTTATAAGGCCATTAATTTGTCTTTCAAGATCAGGAATTTCGTGGTCCACATCGAGGACCGCCCATTTATGGGATGGAATTAACGATCTTAGTGATTCCATTAGGCTTTCGAGTGTCGGGTTCACTGTCGAATGGTTGTGTAAAAAATGCAATAAATCAACGTCATAGGCCCTGAATGTTGCCTTGATAGAATTAATTAATTCCTCACCAATCCCTTGTAGATACTCATCAACTATTCTATCGATTTCACTGACTAATATCTCATCTTGCCAAGCAGAGATGATCTTAAACGCACTCTCAGGGTTCTCTAATAGCGCTACTATCAAGTTATTTGCGGTAGATAAGGCTGTCATTTCGGGCGAAGGCATTTGTGTTTTTATTAGATATGTATTTATTTCATCAAATAAATGCCAGGGGCTAACCTTTAGTTGAGTGAGTATTTCGACAATCGGATGCTCTGCTAAATCTTCTAAATTAAATATATCGATGCTTGTTCTTTCTCCGGCTGTTTCTTTACCGCCTTCTGTTTCTTTCTCTTTATCTTTTTTTTGTATAGAATTGTCTTGTACTCGCGTTGGTTCAGATGCTTTTTCGGCTTCTTTTTTCTCCTCTTGTGTGGATTGTTGACGTATGCCCACTTGTTTCTCGGCCTTTTCGCGCTGAGAATTAATCAACAAGTCAGCGCATCTTAAATACATCGAGTGGTGTATGACCGCTTTCATGCAGCCATCAGCACACAATAAATTAAAAAATAAGTAGTTAATTTCTACACGTGATAACGGCATAGTAAAAAATTTACGATAGTGTTCGTTTTCAAAGATGGCATGGTGAGTAAATTGGCGGAAGTGATAGAAAAAAGGATAACTTTTAACTATTATCTTGAAGTCATTATCAAGGGTATCTTGCAATAATTGATACCAGACTGATGCCCATGTCTCAATATGTTTATTAATTAATTGGCTGGTAAATCTATCTTCAGCACTATAAGCCAAGTTTTGCGACGTTAAACGAATGATGATTTTATCAATTAAAATTTCTTTAAATTTTCTATTTAAATATAATATAAAATAATGATTCCAATCTTGGGTAACATCATCATAGATTTTAATAATTGCGCTGGTATTCAATGTGGAATTGTTAAATTGTGTTAGGAAATCCGTATTGGGTTCCGCAGAGACTTGTTCATGCATATTAAAATATTGGCCAGGGTGCTCGTTACAAGCCTTTCTTATTTGACGCCAAAAGGTGGAATTTTTTAAATCATCTAGCAAAACAGAGCACGATCGATTCGTAAATGGCACATATCCTATTCTAGGATATTTAAAAAGCGGAATTTGCCCGTTCCTATTGATAAGCCAACCGATGGTCGTATCTTTAGCTAATGAAAGTTTTTCATTATAGGCGCGAAAGGCATTAGTCTTTGTAAAGATATCAGCACTCCAAATAATTAGACGGGTTTTTTTTTCCAACAAAGAAAGTAATAGCTGGTAAAAAAATTTTGATAACGCCTCGTCAGAACTTAGATTATGAATTTCTTGCTCTTCTTCAGTTGCCCCTCCAACCAATCTTATGTCTAATAGGTTATCGCTTCCGACTAAATCTGCTTCGAAGTGATCAACTATGGTAGCGATACAAGTTGGGATATCTACCTCAGCAGACACATGAACAACGAACATATTTCCATTGTGGTGACGTAGGACAACACCGATACAACTATGTATCTTGGCAAAACCAAAATACTCGATAAGATCGTTTTGAGTTCGACTAGAAAAAGTATAGGCATTTTCGTCGCTAATGAGAGTAACTCGTGCGGATATCTGTTTAAGATTAGATATACAAATCGCTTCTTGGGTTTTTGGATTTTTATCATAAATTTCTCGCAGTGATGGCACAGTGAGTATTTGCTGTAAAAGTTGCTGTTGTAACGTGCTCCGAAAAATATTGCCAAAAAATCTCTCGAGTCGTTTTTGCAGTATAGCTGTTATTGAAGGAAAATTTTCAAGTTCATAAAGTGCTATAATTTTTTTTCGAAATGCAATCACAAGATTTTCAAGCAAACTGCTAAATTGTTCTTTTTCTTCATCGGGTAAAAAAGTATAGATAAGCGCTAATGTTTTATTTTCTTCTATATTTATTAAAGAATAAGAATTTGTTTGTTGTCTTTCAGCCTCTTCCATTGCCAACAGCGTTGTTCTTATCAAATCACGTTTTAATTGTTTCTTATTAATTCGTACTAATATAATCTCATCTGCTACTTTATCTGCTGTAATTACTTCATCATAAGCGGTAGCTTTTGCTTCATTAGTAGAGGTGTTTAGTGATACAGTTTGGAATGCTTGAATCTCCGTTGATATATTCAGAGGAGAAGTTTGGAGAGCATAAATATCCGCTGATTTATCCAGGGAGGCAGTTTTGATAAGCTCGAACTCAGGAAAAAATCGTTCAAGCCTTCGCTTAATATTGTCTGTTAGTGTTATTGAAAATCTTGGACACGATTCTAAATCGTGATAATTGTAGATGGTGATAGAAGGTGGGATAATAAAAGCAATTCTTTCAATGCCTTGCCCAACCAAAATGATACTTTTTACTGGTCGTCTAAAAAAACCGATATTTTCATTTCTTGCCAAGTAAATTCGATAAGTAAACAGTTCATTATAAATATTTTCAAGGGGCTTTTGAAATTTACCCCACAGTTTTGCACAAAAACTATCATAATCATCTAGCCCAAGTTGCGCCAAAGTCAAAATGAACGAGTGGTCTCTTAGTTGAAGCATTGAATGATTCTCTTCACTGTGGTGCCCAATAAGCATAGATATTTCAATATTGATTATTTGTTCAAATATAAGCCAAATTGGTGTTCGGTGTCAAGTGATAGACATATACCGAATGGTATGGTTAATGTAATGTAAACTCTCATATAAACACCGTGAGTCACAAGGAGCCAAATGTGCAGGGCAATTGCATGAACAAATTGGATTCAAAATAGTTTAAAATACCGTCTTTTGATAGAGGATACGCAAAAGATGATGCCCGCATTCATAGAATTGTTGGCATGGTTCAAAAACCCATGATTTTGTGGAGCAAAGAGCGTGACATATCCTACCCAGGTAAGATATAAATTCCAAGTAAGCGTATGGGGAAAGACACTGTTATTTTAAAGCTGAATAAATTGTGGCAATAAATTTTTATAATCATCATCGGTTTTGCAATGGCGAAGACGATGTAGCATGGCACAGAAATATTGATAAGGTTCAACTTGATTGGCTTTGCAAGTTTCAATCAGAGAATAAAGGATTGCACCTGCTTTTGCACCTCTAGGACTGCCCATCAGTATCCAATTTTTTCTATCTAAAGCAAAAGGTCGTATTGCATTTTCAATCAAATTATTATCGATTTCAATGCGCCCATCTTTCAGGTAATTGGTTAGCTCACTTCGACCTTCCTCACTTTTGGGGAAAACAAATCGCCCTTTTTCTAACCTTCGGTACCATAAGGTAAATGAATTCATTTCATAATATAGCGCTTTAAGCTTATTTTTCCCTCGACGCTTTGCTCCTTTTTTTATTTATGACAGGAGTAAAGTTTCCAACTTTTTATTTATTTCTGAAAGATGTCTTTGCGCGAACGCTTACATAGTTACTCCCGGCCTATGAAATTATTAAAAAATTCAAGTATGAAGAACACTTTCTTAGGCTGGCCAAGCCTACTCTCGGCCAGCTTTGTAGAAGGCGGTATGACAACAAAATTAGGGCAACACTATTGGATTGGTTAAATTAATCACCCCGGAATCGGGTAAGAATATGAACTTGTTCATTATCTTTTATACCAAGTTCGGCCACGGTTTTATGTACTTCACGGTTCTCCCTATCTCCATTATAAAACATAGATCCATTATGTAATAAACGCATTTGATCTTCAGGATATCCTATTTTCACATAACACTCATCGACTAATTCCCAAACAGTGGTAGTACGTCCTATGCGAACAGGTGTTTCTTTTCCAGTCAGTTGTGTAATAAATAAAGTCATTGAGTGCTTCGCATACCAGTTTTTATAGACCGATTTGGGTAATGAATTTGGCTCTTTCTCTTCTGACAAAAGGTGTCTACCTAATCTAGTTTTTGGTAATTCAGCTAATCCGCGTGGAAAATTATAAGCTATAAGCGAAAGTGTCAACAAACTCAAATTAAAAAACACACTGCAAGAAAATGCTTGTTTATCGAAAAAAATCATCAGAAAAACGCTATTTAATATTGCGCAAATCACGCCGATTAATTCTGCAAGTGACAATTTATATGACAAGTTGTTTTACATGAGTAAGATTATTGATGGTAATGATTATATTACCGTGCTACGCTTCCATTCCAGCGGTACTGCAAGGCACTTGCAAGCGATTTTTTTTGAATGAAGGAAATTGAGAAATAGAAGAGAGCAGTGTGTATCAATCAATTGTTACGTAATGGCACCATGGGTAAGCACCCACGGCTTGGTTGTTAAACAAAATCAATTCATTCGCAGTTTATTTGGAATAACCGCATAATCAATGATATGTATTTCAAGCATTTTTTTGCTAAAAAATTATTTTTGCAACGGCGCCGCATAGTATTATATGCTACTAAATAAATTTTATATAAGGACTATGTAATGTTTAACTATAAACCAGGATTAAGTGTTTCAAACCGACGTAATCTTACCAACCTCTTATCTTTTATATTACTTTTAATGAATCAGGTAGACGCCACTACAAATAATACTTACTCATTTTCGCCAGATAAATGTCCTGACTCTATGATATTAGCTGGAGATCCCTATTGTGAAGTACCAAATTCTACGCGTAATTATATATTGTTTCTTTTATTTTTTGTAATTCTTCCTTTTGCAGTATGTGGCGGTTGTTTCTGGTGTTGTAGCAAGAATAATCAATCAACTTCGGAGGAGAAGAGGCCCATTTACGAACCTACATATAGCTTCGGAGGGGGAGGCGGTGGTGGGTGAGTAGAACGACTGCGTCACTTTAGTCGAATCCTCCAAGAAAGTGACCTGCAACATTTCTAGGTTCTTCGCAGGGTTCATCAATTTTCAGAGCTTGTTAACTTTTAAGATGATCTAATTTATTTTTTTTAGCAAGCGGCAATATTCTCTTTAAGGAGTTAAATTTAGATAAAATCATCCTTATTTATACTTGGTATCTTATTTTGTGGTGTATTGGTTAAACGCATAAAATCACTTATTTCTTCAAAAATATACAAAATTTTAATGCACAGAAAAAATCTTTAAATGTCTTTGTTGATTTGTACTTAGATTTAAAATAACGATGAATCTTGTTCTATTCTGCAAAGTGCTTATAGCCCACAGAGTAGCGTAAGTAATGAAATATATTGGTGGAACTGGCTCCAGTAAACTAGTGAATTTTGCATTTAGGCCCCTTGTCACCTCTGTGATGTTGTCCCTGATGTAATTGGTCGTTAATACCACATTGCTGCAATTCAATGTCCTGCCATTAGCCATAACTCCATAAAAATCTTTTACTCTAAAGTTGTTACAATTATAATGAATTTTTAGTTAATCATCCTATAATTGATAGTAATGCAAGGTGGGTAAAGTGTATAAGAACCATAAAGATAAGAAAACAAAAAACTATTTTTCTGAACTACCTAGTGAAATTTTACTTCTTATTTTCAGTTATCTATCGCCTAAATCGCTCAATGCTGTAGGGCATGTTAATAAACGCCTCCGAGCAGTTAGTACAGATGATAAATCAAAAATACAAGCAAATTCTCTTTATTTTTTGCTAAAAAATAAGATACCCAATCACTTTAAGGAAATTAAAAAATTAGCATTAGTTTTTATTAAAAACGAAGTTACGGATACTAAACAAGGCAAAATAATTCAATATATTCATGAACACTTGGAAGATTTCCAAAAATTCTTTATGGATTTAAGACTAGCGAAAAGCAAACTTTCTTATAAAATCATAGCTGTTTCGAAAAACAATATTCAAGAAAATGACATTAGATGCATCGACTATGATAGCACGTTCTATTGCTATATATTTTTAGTGGTAATTCTTTTGCCCCTCACGTTTATAGGAGCTATGGTTGCGGTAGCAAACGACCATTTGTATCTTTTTTGTCTTCTTTTTTTTCTTTCTGTAACCTCTATATGCTCCTCTTTTCCTCTGGGCCTTTTACTTCTAAAAGCGGGCGAGCAATTATTGAAATTATTGAATTGCTTATGCGAATGTTGCATACCAAACGTAACCTATGAAAAAATTACCATAACCACTGAAGATGTTTGGAAAGAATTGCTTGTGAATCTTAAGAGTAAACCTCTTTCAGAAAAGCAAACTAATTTAGGCAATCATCGTAATAATTTTTATTGGAAAAATAGTGCTGGTGATATTGAAGCTAACTTAGATGAAGATGAATTAAATGAAAATGCTACCTTAATAACTCTTTCTGTGCCCCATACACACTATCATAGTTTTTCGTAAGGGAAATAAATGTTTGTGAACTAAATCTAATATGATAGAAATAACGTTTTTATGGTTAGTTTCGCTATCTTCTGATTCGGCTCTGTTACAAAAATATTTTTTACCGCAATAAAGTGCTAAAATGAATTTCTCAGTAATTTTAAGCTGACACCTGGCATTGTTGCTTAGCCCAAAAATATACTAAAATTTCATAACATGCTAATCTGTGAGCAAAATTAAAATGAAAAAGGAATAGAAACGCCCTATAAATATAGCCAATCCAAACGTCATCATTTTAAAAAACATGTTACGCATACCCAAGGTTGGAAAAGTTACAGTGAATCTTTAAAAAAGCGTGGCGATATGACCATTTGGTTATCACAAGATGTGATTGATCAATGGTATGAAAAAGATCGTATTTATGATGGGTCAGGCACGCCCAATTTATATAGTGATATGGCTATATTCACAGTTCATGAAATATGTCAGGTTTTAAAATTATCGCTAAGACAAAGCGAAGGATTTGTGAATTCAGTATTTAAATTAATGGCTGTTGACTTACAGTGCCCAAATTATAGCGTGTTGTCAAAACAATTAAAAAAATTAAATTTAAATCGTCCGTTTTATCGCAAATCATATCCTTATTATAAAGAAATCAAAGCGATTGCTATTGATTCAAGCGGATTAAAATGTTTTGTTTTGAAGAATGGCATAGTGAAAAATATAAAATTTAAGAAAAAAAAGCTTATAAAAAGCTTCATCTTGTGGTCGATAATCATCACATAATTCAGAGTAATGAGTTAACGGGTAGTCATGTTCAAGATCAAAGTGTAGTTAAAAATTTGATTCATCCCATTGATGAAAAAATTCGACATGTGACAGCAGATGGTGCATATGATAATAATCCAACCTATCAAACTTTTCTAAAGAAATTTCCCTGTGCTGATATTGTTATTCCCCAACAAAAAGGTGCAATTGAAAATAAAGAAAATGAATTTTTCCGTAATCGAAATATTTTAGAAGTAAAATATCATGGTCATATGGAATGGCAAAAACGTCGGGATGACGGAAAACGAAATTATTCTGAATTAGTCATACAACGCTATAAAAGAATTTTAGGAAATAAACTTCATGCACGAGATTTTGAAAGGCAAAAACAGGAAGTGGTGATTGGTTGCAGCATATTAAATAAAATAATGTGCATTACTTTAGGACAAAACTGTCCATAATTTTGAAAATAGCAAATTTAGCAAGAATTACTTAGTTAAGAAACAACGCCAGAACTCATAAGTTTTACTGTATGTTCTATTGCAGAAAATTTTCGTACCCAGTAATGTGAATGAACACAGGCTTGCATACCAATTAAGCAAGGGAGAAGTTGAGTCATAAATTCCACGAATTTTACGCGTTTAATTTTCTTTTTAAGCAGTGCTTTGACTTGCTTATCAACGCTATAAAAATACTTCTTTGCAATATCAATATCTAATACGCTAATATTCATTCTGGGCTTCTCCTAATTTTATTCGAATAATGGTTCATTATTCTGGCTCATTTGAAGCCTTCTTAAAATAGGCAGGAACTATTGCATTAGAACCGGACAGATTTTCTCTTTACCGATTTATAATCGTTTTCAACACGATTATTTATGTATTTAACCTGTCTTAATTGATAGTAATCTGAATGTCTGGAATTAAAATTGATGATTGCTGGATGCACATCTAATTTCATTATCGTTTTAATTGATGTTGAAAATTCTGATAGTTTAACGGTGGATTTTGTACAGGATGATTTGCATATAAACCGTAAAGCGTATAGCCAGTATATGCTAATGCCCCACCTACTACCGCGCCTTTAATCATTGGCATAGCTACGCGAGATACATCACGTAGTGGCGTTTGTGTTAGGAATCCACTTGCAGCCCAAAAAGCTTGTAAAGCGCCTGTTTCAAAAGCATAAGCTAGTCCTATCCAAAGACCGGCTACTACTCCAACTCCAGTAAATTGAAGCTCCTCATTATTATTATTCATGGTTAGCATGATTTTCTCCAATTAGAATTACTAAATAGTTTCATTAGAAAATAACTGATCTAGTATTAAAAAGCAATTTTTTCATAGTTGAAGCCCATATTCCTCTACGTTGCTCATATGAAAAAATAATAGTTATTTCTAACGCATGATAGAGCAAAAATTTTTACATTTTAATTGGCATGATTAAAATTGCAGCACTATTGCGAAAATATTTTTTAAGGCGATAACATAGTAAAGCATCTTCTTAAAAAATTAAGTATTGTACTTTGGACAAAAAGAGGCTCCGTTGCAAAAAAACCACCTCCTGTTAATCTAAGGCACTTATCATAGCTGAGAGCATAATCATGGCCAATAAAAAGCACAAGAGGCTAGCAAACCCTTCAAATGGAAGCATTCGGTTGGTGAAATTATTCTTTGGCTGGTCAGATGGTATTCTCGATATGCTTTATCTTATCGTGATTTAAAAGAAATAACCGCTGAACGTAGACTGACATTAGCCCCTTCGACGATTAACCGCTGGGTTCAAGAATACGCTCCTAAAATGAATAAGCTTATAAAGCCTTATTTGAAATTAACCAGTGACTCATGGAAAGTCGATGAAACCTACGTAAAAATAAAGGGGATATGGCATTATTTATATCGTGCCATTGACAAACAAGGTAATACGTTAGATTGGATGTTGAGTCGAAATCGTAATAAACAATCAGCAAAGAGATTTTTCAAAAAACTGCTGGTCTTGCGCATACAGTTAACCCTAGGATCATTAATGTTGATAAAAGCCCAACATTTCCACCTGCATTAAGTGAGCTTCAGTAGACAATGAAGCACTCAATAAAACAAAATTACGTGCCATTAAATATTTAAATAACAGCATGGAGAATGACCACAAGTTCACTAAGTCTAAATCACATTATCGACAATGGTATCAGTCATTTTCAACTGCTAGAAATACACTGGATGGTATGGAAACACTGCGCATGATCCAAAAAGGTCAAGTTAGCTACGTTGGAAAAGATGTTGTTAAACAGAATAATTTTGTCTGCAGTTTATTCGGTTTAGTTGCTTAGTTTTTTGAAAAGGTAATTTTAATATTTTATTGCTTAAACAAATATTTTTGCAACGGTGCCGATTAGGTATACAATCAATGGATAAAATTCCTCTTTCTAACTCATATTATGATGACTTTATGAAGAAATTAAAAAAATTTTTAGACCCAAAAGATATTTTGGCGCCTGGAAGATATGATTTTAGGCATAATTGGCTAGATGATAAAACAGAAGTGAAAAAACCATAAGCAATTCAAAAGTAAAAAGCAACAAAATCATGATGGAGGTGCAAGTATCTAGAAAAAAATCCATAGCTAAAATAGCAGTACCTGAAAATTGATTCTTACTTGAAAATGTCATGATCTAATTCAATGAAAGAAGAAGCTAACAAAATAACTTACCAAAAATAGGAGAATCGATAATGGGTCGCAAAACAAATACTGTAGTAAAAGGAGCAGAAATAGGTGGGGCTACTGGAATGGTTGTAGGCGCTGCGCCAGGAGCATTTGGAATGGTAATTGCAATAGGAACTCTCGGTGTAGAAGCATCAGGAGCTTATGATTTAGCAATTATGAGCGGATTGCTATTTGGTTTTGGTGGTGCCGCTTTAGCTGTTGGCGGTGCTGTTATTGGTGGGGGAATTGGTTTGGCTTATGTCGTAGGCAGATCTTTATTTTCTAGTAGCGAAAACCAAAATACGAGTAATAATAATTCTAGCCCAACAAGTAGTTTGAATTATTCACCTGGCTAAGCTGAAAGGATAAATTCCCGTGTTTTACGGGAATTTTTCTTTACTTCTTATACCAACCAATCTGATCGGGGATTCTGTCCCATGTTGAATCTTTATTGGTAATGCAATAATACAACACCCTGTTGTCGGTAACTTTTTTGCATTAGCAATATTCTCGATAATGTATTTCCCCGCACCTAAAACTAATTGATGCACTGGAAATCCCGAGTCGCGAGTATCAGGGGAAAGTGTATCAATCCCTAGACCCACAATATCACGAGTTAATAATAGCTCTGCAGTTTGCTTTGCAACACTAGGAAAAATATATTCGTTTCAATATCGCTTTGGATGCTGCCACATTGCTATCATACTAACTTAAGATTTTTAGATTTCCTTTATTCCACTATCCTACTTCCCGGAACACGGCAACCCAAATGATTTCTGAAATTTGTGCTTAAATTGATTCGTTTAAGCCATCTATCTTTACCATTATATTTAGCTTCAAATGGTGCTCTCCCATGCAATGCACGATAATTATCTACAATCAACAAATCACCGGCTGCCAGTGTAACGTTCTGGCTCACTATTTGAAAAGCTTCCCTCAGTGCTAATAGTGCTTCTCTTGCCAAACCTTGTTCAGGTAGCTCCAACAAATCGTCATCGGCTCTGACATAAGGCTTGTCCTTATGACCAAATAGCACTGGAACAAGTTCAGGCGTATCATTCTTCAAAAGAATACGTTGATGGGCACCAAAGGACGCCGTCTTCTCTTCCAATTTTGAATTGGTAATCCCTAGGTGAGATTTATCGGGTTTGATTATAAATTGTGGTTTAAATAATTCGTCTACATGAGGTATCTTTGACAGCTCAACCCTGGAAATAGAAGAAATAATAGTTGGGATTTTTTCTTCATTGCGCAAACAACCCAACAGTAAAAAATCTGGCCTGTGTGCATGAAAAGCATCTTCCGTGTGTAGCTCGAGAAAAACACTGCTACTAAAGCCTAATTGTTCATATTTGTATTCTATCATTGGAAGGATTTCATGGATAATATGTCCGTCTTGCTGAGTTGCCCAACCAAAAGGTTCTCCTAAAAAAGATGCGCAAAGTAACATAAATAATTCAAAATTCTTAATTTGATCTCGACAAGGTCGTTCTTGCCAGGATTTAGGGGTTTCACCTAATTCTGCATCTAGAATCGGGAAACCCGAAATGACTATAAAACCATTTTTATTTTCTTCATATGAAAGTGAAATTAAATCGTTCCGTAATCGTTTTGGCAATTTTGAAGATTTCATTTTCAAAGATTTCCAAGTTGACACCTGGCTTTCTATTTCTGGCTTATGTAAGGTTAAAATTAAATTTGACAGTGATTTAATTTCTTTTTCATAAATTATATGTCGCATAAATTAATCCTTGCCAGAATACTCTGGTGAAAATATTACGTTAGATTCTGTACGATATTTATAAACAACGTTTTAGGACAAATACATTTCCACCAATATATAAAATTTGAATTTAAGCGATGCATTTAGAACGTAATTCAGCTGGCCCTGTTATAATATTGTGATAAGATTCCACTTTCTCAATTATATTGCCATGATGTGCATTTTCTACAGTAATCAATTTAAGTTGAGCGGAATCACATACTATAGTATCAACATTATTGTATTTTAATATTTTAGTATGTTTATAGGATAAATCATTTGCTTCTATTTTAATCCTTGTGTCTTTTTTCATCGCCTTATATAAAATAATTTTTGTATGTTTTAATTTATCCGTTATTGTTTCTTTAACAATATTACTTTCAACATCATGGTTAGCTAAGATTTTTTGTACGTGACAATTTTCATACATACCGCTGAGATGGTTTGGTAAATTCTTCTTAAGTTGTTCATCGTAATCATTATCTATTTTTTTTAGTTTTTCATCCCAAATAAAAGTGTCTAATAAGCATACCTTTATATTTGTATGCCCATGTTTTTCAAGTATGCTTGCAATTTCTAATGCAATTAATCCACCTAAAGACCAGCCAAGTAGCACTATTTCAGTATTCGTATTTTTGAAATCAAATTGTGTTAGTATGTTTTCTAAATAATGATTTGATAATTTATTTAAAGTTAAAATTTTATTGGTACTATGTAAATTATAATTATCTACGCCATAACATAAATAATAATTAGTTAGTTTATTAGCTAAATCTACATATACTTCACATCCAGAAAATCCAGGATGCACCATAAACATAATCGGTTTATTATCACTAGCGTTATTAAGACGCAGCAACATTTGGTATTTATCTTTTTTATGACTAATTAATTTTGCTAAGTTCTCTACACATTTAGCGTAAAATATTTCTGCTACCTTTAACTGCGAATGATAGTATGCATTTAATTTAGTTATTAACTTAATTGCTAATATTGAATTACCACCAAGTCTGAAAAAGTCATCTTTTATCCCTACGTTGACCACATCTAAGCCTAATGTCTCAGCATAAATAGCACAAATGTTGCTTTCAAGCTCATTACGTGGTGATACAAAAATGTCTCTATTAATAAATTCTGGATCAGGTAGTGCATTCCTATCTAATTTACCGCTGCTAATTAATGGCAATTGCTCCATGTATATCAATTTGTTAGGCAGCATATATTCGGGTAACTGCTGTGCTAATTCAGTGAGTATTGCTTCTTCATCTAGGGCTTTATCCGCCACATAATATCCCACTAGATATTTATTATAGGTTGTATTACATTGAATATTTTTATTCTCAAATGCTACAACTATTGCTTGTTTTATTCCGGGATATATTGCTAACTTACTTTCTATTTCTCCTGTTTCTATTCGATAACCTCTGATTTTTACCTGGAAGTCATTTCGCCCTATATACTCAATATTGCCATCCCACATGTACCTCGCTAAATCACCCGTTTTGTATAATCTAGCGTTCTTACCTTGAAGTTTCTCTGCTTCGCTTTGGAATGGATTGGCTATGAATTTTTCTCGAGTTAATTCTGGTAAATTCAGATAACCACGAGCTAATCCAATACCTCCAATGTACAACTCACCGGTCGCTCCTATTGGTAGCGGTTTTTGCTCATTACTTAAAATATAACAACTTAAATTAAATATTGGCTTACCAATAATTATTATTGAGGGTAAAACATTATTTTTTTGACAAATAAAATAAGTTGCATCAATAGTTGTCTCAGTCGGTCCATAACAATTGTACAAAGGAATATAATTAAACATTTTAAAAAATTGCTGTTGTAGTTGCTTAGATAGAATATCGCCGCCAACATTAACTTGTTTCAAGCTTTTGCAACCGGCAAATTCAGGATAATCCAAGAGAGCTTGTAATAAGGCTGGCACCATTTCCAAAGTGGTAACACTGTGTGACTGTATTGTCTCAATTAACCATTTGGGATCTTGTTGAGCGCTTTTTTGTGCCATTACTACCTGTGCTCCCATCAATAGCCAGGACAGCACAGAAAGAGACATATCAAAACTGATTGATGCTTGATGTAAAATTTTGTCGTGAACAGTAGGGCGAAACGATTCTTGCATCCAATAAGTATGATTACATATGTTAGCGTGGGTTAGCATAACCCCTTTAGGCTTACCCGTAGAACCTGAAGTATAAATTACACACGCCAAGTTCTCAGGCTGAATAACCAAGGATGGGTTATGCTTACTAGTTTTTTTCAGCTCTACATTTATCTGATTCAAATAAAGTGTTTTTATAGAAGCCTTTGGCAAATGATCACAAACTGCTTCCTCGGTCAAAATAACTTTCGTTGCACTGTCTGTTAACAAATAAACTAAACGTTCAGTAGGGTAGTTCGGATCCACAGGTACGTATTTTCCACCTGCTTTTAAAATTGCAAGAAAAGCAATTGCTAATTCAAGTGAGTGATATAAGCATACCGTAATTGAAGCTTCAGGTGTAATGCCTAATTGTATTAAATAATGTGCCAATTGATTGGCCTTAATATTAAGCTCCTGGTAAGTTAATTTTCCATCTTCCGCACTCACAGCAATAGCTTGCGGTGTTCTTTCAACTTGCTCCTCAAATAATTGATGTATAGTTTTGCTACTTGGATAGTCGTGTAACGTATCGTTCCATGTGGTTGTTACTTTAGTGTAAGCCTCTTGATCCAAATAACTTAATTCTTTATTAATTGTTAGATCACTTATATTTATAATTTGTTGTATTAATGTGGTAAATGTATTTAATACATCAGTTATTGTTTCTTCAACAAACAATTCTTCCACGTATTTTAAACTAATTCTTATTTCGTATTCTTGTTCATAGACCACCATCTCCAATGGATAATCTAATCCCTCTATTGATCGTTCAAAACGGAATTTGATGGGATTATTCTGTACTTGGGGTGGAACGGGATAATTTTCATAGACAAACAGAGTATCGAATAAACGTTGGCTTCCATGTTGGAGCTTAGCTAAGCTCATATTGCTATAGGTGTTTATATCATTCAGTTTATCCTGAATTTTTCGGAGACTATCCACAATTATTTCATCTGCCTGATGTTCAACAATGAAAGGAAGTGTATTGATATACAAACCTACCGATTCTTCTATATTATCTATTGGCAGGTTACGTCCCGATACAGTTGTCCCTACTACTGTGGTTAATGTGTTACCGTAGATGCTTAATAATTTATGCCATGCATATTGCAGTATTGCATTTATTGTTACCTTTTGTAGTTGGCTAAAATCTTTTAATCTCTTATACCCGGTACCCGTTATAATTTTGTTTTGTTGTGCATAATTATGGATTATTCTGTATTCATTTAACTTAACTTCACGCTTATCCAATCGAAGCAAGCCACTTAAATCAGCATAGTCTTTTATCCTAGCAATTTCTGTTTGCCAATATTCTTTAGTGACTTGGGTATTTTCCTGCAAATACTTCTGACTATACAGATAACTCTCTTCCTCATGAATGGTCTGTATTATTTGTGTTGATTTAGCTTTATTTCCTGATTGAATTAACTTCTGATACAGAGTATGCACAAAGCCAAATAATACCGGATTACTCCAACCATCTAATATTCCATGATGACTACCTAGGATACATAGATATCTCTCTTCTGCCTGTTTAATCAGGTATATTCTTAATAAATTACCTTGCGTTAGAACATAACCTCTCTGTCTATCAGTTTGGATGAGCTCTTCTATTATTCGTGCTTGATCTTTATTATTTTTAGAACAGAGATCTGAGTAATACCATTCAAGAGTTTGTTCCTTATCTACTATTTGCACTAATTCATCTTCCCAAGCAAATCTTAATCGTAGACTTGGATATCTGTTAACAGCAGCTTGCCATACTGTTTTTAATAATTCAGGTTCTAAACTATTATTATAGCTATAGATCATCTGAATATTGTTGGGAGTTGCCTCTACTTCTTGATTTAGTACGTGATAAATAAATCCCTGTTGCAAACTATTAGCTAAATATATTTTAGTTATTTCTTTATTTGCCTGGAGTCTATCTAAATAGTTTTGATTAATAATCTTATCCACATCGCTGACTGTCAAGTAGCTCCTATCAAGAGTTGTTGTATATTCAACTATCGCTTCTAACTGAGTTTTAAAATTTTGACAAAACTTGTCTAAATCAGACTGGCTAAGTTGAGATGCTATACGAAAGTTTAGCTCTCCATTAACAACCGCTCCGTTAACATTAATGATATTAATATCCTGGTTTTCAGCTGATATTGATACACCACTTGGCTCACCAGTAATATTCCAATAATTATTATCTACATGACCAGCAGCCAGACTTTGATCAAACTGGCCTAAATAGTTAAAACTGACTCTAGGCAACAATAGCTTTGTATAACCATATATAGCCCCATAACCTATGCCTTTATTTGGAATTTTTCTTAAATCTTCTTTAATTTGAATTATGGTATTTGATAATGAGTGGCTATCTACTTCCAGTTTTACCGGATACATCGAGGTAAACCAACCGACAGTACGGGTAATATCAACGAATTGAGGTGACAGATCAGTTTCACTATTTTGAATAGTCAACTCTTCACGTCCGTGGCCTTCCAGCGTAATATAACTAATATTACTATTGGTTAGTTTAGCTAAAACCAGACCAAAACTACTTAATAGTAAGTCATTTATCTCTGTATGATGGGCCTGATTACTTTTAGTTAGTAATAATCTAGTTGTTTCCTGATCTAATTTAAACAGTGCATGGTTTCTACTTGCATCGCTTAATACTAACGATTTTAGTTTGCTTTGTGCTTCGTTTAATTCAGATAACTGTGTCTGCCAATATACTTTTTCTGCCTCATGTTGTTCGGCATATCTTTTCATCAAACTTACCCATTGTCGGTAGCTGGTTCCCTTTCTTCCTAATAAAATAGCACTATCTTGACCAACCATTTCCTCTAATTTATTTAATTTTTTAGCTTGCTCAAATTGATGATATAGCTCTTTTAGATCATGCACTATGATCCGCCAGCTCACCGCATCTACTAGTAAATGATGTAATGCAAAAAAAATACGACTACTTCCATCAGCAAAGCCTTCTATATAACCAATGCTATATAATGGTGTTGAATTAGTTAACTCGAACTCACTTTGCCATCTAGTCAAAATATCTTGATAAGAAGTTTCAGCAGGTAGGCTACTTAGATCCAAATAATGAAGTTGGGTTTTGGGTTTAGTTTTTCCATCATCAGTGGAAGAACACGGAGTAGGTTCATTTTTTCTATTACTATAAAATTGGGTATAAAGATTTTCTTTTACTTCTTGCTTATACTCCAACCTGAAAGCATCATGATATTCAATTAGCTTATCTATGCTATATGCTAATAATTCTTGGTCTAGCTGCTTAACTTTTATCAAAAATGACTGGTTCCAGTGTCCTGAACGTGCATAGTTTCCATTGGCAACATTAATTAAAAAATATTCTTGTATGGGTAATAAGGGAACTTTTCCCCTTAAAATACCGCTCTCCTGAATTAATACTTTTAATGACTTACTTTGATTGATAAGTTGGGTGCTAATTACATGATCATAGAGTTTTTCTATATTTTTAGAATTAAAAATATCTTTAACACTTACATTTAATTCTAATTTCTGGCGTAATCTACTTACCAACTGAATACTGATAATACTATCAACCCCCAAGTTAAAAATATCATCTCTTATGCCCACATCAGCACTATTTAAGCCCAGAACACCAGCATAGATGGCACAGATTTTGCTTTCAAATTCTGTTCGCGGTGCCACATACTTTTCTTTTTGATTAAACTCAAGATCAGATAAAGCGTTACGATCCAATTTCCCATTGATGGTTAATGGCAGAGATTTTACTTCAATTAATCTATCAGGCACCATATATTCTGGTAATTGCTGACTTAATAGCAATTGAATCTGTGCCTTGCTTAGTTTATTTAAAAAGGGAATGTTATGGTGCGGTTTATATGTAGTAGATAATTGATTGTTTCTATCTTGAATTATTATAGGCTGTTTAATTGTTACAATAACATCATATCTATATTTCTTTAACTCATTATTATATTCACCATGCTTTTCTAAAATTGAAATATTTATATTGTTGAATTTCTGATTAAGTGTCAGAAAGTACTCTGGTGAAATTAATAACTCACCTTCTTTATCAAGTAACTGGTTAATGTCATCGGTAGTAAAACTTCTATGTTCGAACAAAAATTTATCTTGAATTAAATTTTGGTGAAAATTGTAATTTCGCACATCACCAATAAATAAACTACCGCCTAATTTAAGCTTTGTGATTGCCTTGGCAATGACATTTTCAAAGTATTTAATGCTTGGAAAATACTGACATACTGAATTAATTATGATGCAATCAAAAAATTGTTCTGGACATACTTCATCAATTCTATCAGCAGCTAACTGATAGAGTTTTACCTTATTGGATTTGTGTTGTAAATAATCTTTATGTCGCTGAATAATTTCGTTTGATATATCCAAACCTACATACTTATCTACTGAGTCCAACAAGGGATACATTAATAATCCTGATCCAACACCTATTTCAAGAATAATTCGAGGCTGTAGTGCTTTAACATTTTCAACAGTAACATCTCGCCATACTTGCATCTCGTTAATTGGAATTGGTTTAGATGTGATAAAGCTATTCCACCCGGAAAAATCAGCTTCAATGTCATTGGTATTAGCTGAGGGTTGGGTATATGCAATATCATACAGATTTTCCCAGTTTGTTATGATATCAGCATTGTTATCAACAACACTCTCATTATCCAAAACATAATAGCCCACTAAGTATTTGCTAGCACCATTTTCTGTAATTCGATCTTTAGCTAATACACATGATTGTTTAATTCCCTTGATCCTGATCAGTGCATTTTCGATTTCGCCTAATTCTATGCGGTGGCCTCTAATTTTAACCTGAAAATCATTTCTTCCTATATACTCGATATTACCATCTGATAAATACCTGACTAAATCGCCCGTCTTATATAATTTGGTATTATTACCTTGTGCTTTCTCAGTTTCACTCTGAAAAGGATTGACTATAAAACGCTCTGTAGTTAATTCCGGCTGGTTTAGATAACCACGCGCTAATCCCGTCCCCCCTATGTATAACTCTCCTATTGCTCCAATTGGCAATGGAACTAGGTTGTTATCTAAGATGTATGCGTTTTCATTTGCTAATGGCATACCTATAGTTATACCATCATGCGCAATTAAGGAAGATGTCGACCAAATCGTTGTTTCTGTAGGTCCATACATATTACGTACGGTCGCTGTGGTATTTTGTCGAATACGCTCTAGCAGTGGCAAACTCATTGGTTCTCCACCAATCATTATCGTGGTTAACGATTCTAATTTTTGTTTATTATTTTGCTCAAAAATTAACTGGGCAAAGGACGGGGTGCATTGTAAATGAGTAACCTTATGTTTTTTGATTATATCGACAATATTATTTGAATTTTCAGGTGTAAGAACTGGCTTTACTGATAATCGCAGGTCATTTAAATAGTTAAGATTTTCCAATACGATAGCATCTGCAATGCCAAAATCAATTAAACACGCTATTTCAGTAACTCCAATACCTTTTAATTTATCTATTATTGTTTGGCATGATGTCGGCGTACCAAATAAACCACTGGTGTAATAATAACGTTCAAAAGCTTGTTCTAAAATCGCATCTAAGGTTTCTGCATCAAGTTTATTTATATCTTCATCGCCATTGTAGAATTGTTTCATCAAATCTACAGAGGTTTTTAGATAGTTTTTAAATGGTTCTTTTACCTGTTGTAACGAAAATTCTTCACTGTGTGAAACAAATGTATGGAGCATTAAAGTAATGGTTTTGTCGTTGACTTGAAAATTTGCAGCAGTTAAAGCATCTTTATAAATTTTAATTTTATCAGCTAACTCTTCTATCGATTGACCCAATAAATGAGTCAATAAATTTGCTCCAAGCGTCCCTGCCTGACGAAATGATTCAGGATTACCCGCAGCAGTAAACCATATTGGCAGCTCCGATTGGATTGGACGAGGAAAAGTACTAATGTATGTTGTTTTACCATCAACACCGTTGAATTTAACTGACTCACCGCGCCATAATTTTTTTAAAATTGCTAAATTCTCGACTAGAACATTTTTACGTTCAATAAAATTTTCTGGTGCCAGTGTAAAGTCTTTTTGATGCCAACCAGTTGCTAATGACAATCCCACTCTTCCATGCGAAAGGTTATCAATCAGCGCCCAATCTTCAGCTACACGTATTGGATTATGTAGCGGCAAAACTAAACTACCCGTTCGAATATGTATATTCTTGGTTGTAACCGCAAGTGCAGCACTGGTAACAGATGGATTAGGATATAAACCGCCAAATACAGAAAAATGTCGCTCTGGTGTCCAGATTGATGAGAATTCATTCATATCAGCAAACTTAGCACCTTCCATTAATAAGTTGTAAGGATTCTCATTTTTTTGCTGCGATGAATCATAGTTTCCAAAATAAAACAATCCAAAATCCATTCCTTTATTTTGGTTGCTTAAACATGCACTAGCATTGAATTCATTATTTGGCATAATGATTAATTTAAAACCAGACAGTAAAGAGCCAATAAGTTCTAATATCGAAATGTCAAAGCTTATATTAGTTATTGCTAACCATGTTCCATTAGAAGAAATAAGCGGTTTGATTCCCATAAGAAAATCAACCACACTTCTATGTTCAACCATAACTCCCTTAGGTTTTCCAGTGGATCCGCTGGTATAAATCACGTATGCAAGGTGGCTGCTTGTAATGGTGGTCAGTGGATTAGCAACATTTTGTTTGGTTAATTCAGCTTGTAGGTGTAAATCATCTATGCTTAGTAGTTTTAAAACATTTGACGATTCAACAGGAGAAAGATTTTTTAATATGATTTTCCTTAAATTTTCAACATGCCTGCTATTCGTTAATACTACTTTAGCCTTGGTGTCTTCTAATATATATGCTATACGCTCATCAGGTTGGTCTGGATCAATAGGCACATAGCCTGCCCCAGATTTTAGTGCAGCAAGTACCGCAATTAACATATGCTCACTGGGATCTAAATATAATGCAATTAAATCATCGCCATGTGGGGTATATGTTTTTTTTAGAAGGCTAGCCAGTTGATTGGCTCTTTGATTGAGCTCCAGGTAAGTTAACGTGCGTCCCTCACATACTACGGCTATACTATCCGGAGTGCTTTGCACCTGTTTCTCAAATAATTCTTGAAGAGTCTTGGCTTCAGGGTGGATTGCTTCTGTCTGATTCCAAGTGGTTATTACTTTAGTGCGGGTTTCTTTATCTAAAACACAATAATTTTTTAAAATTATTTCCTCCGCATCAGTTTTAGAATTTAAATTAATTACCCTTGCTATTAACTGTTTAAATGACTGCACAAATGAATCTACTAGTTCTTTATCTAATAAAGCTCTTTTATATTCCAATTTGAATTTAATTTTATTTTTTGCTCCATCATCATAATATAATCCAAAATCCCTAATCGCATTAGTACCCCAATCAATATCAAATACTTTAGTGTCTAATCCATTTAAATCTAATGGTAATAAATTTAAATTGGTATGAATAATATCGACATTGAAATAATTATCTAACTTGGTTTGCTTATATATCCGCTGATCATTAACTATGTGAGTTAATGAATATCCTTGATAGGGCCTAACATTCTTTCTTTGCGCAATCAAATCACTAATTAGATCTGTGAATGTAAAGTGTTTATCTAGTTCAATTTTTAATGGGACATTATTTACAAAAGATCCTGCCACATAGCTGCATCCCTTCGAACGCATATTTATTGGGTAGCTTATAAAAAATTTTTCTTGATTAGCATATTTTGATAGTATCACGCCATATATTGCAGATATTATGATAAATAAGGTTGCCTTATTTTTTCTGGCATATTGATTTAACCCTAAAGTTTGTTGGGCATCCAATTCAAAATAAATAAATTCGCCAGTTTTTTCACCAAACTCAGAATCTTTTTTGTTTAAATTTATACCGGATTTATATGGTAACTGTACAGTTAACGGAAGATATGAAATAAAATCTAGCCAAAAATCTCTGGCCTGTTCATTATAATTAGCGGTTAAAATTTGTTGCTCAGATAATACTGCCTGAGTAAAGGTTGTGATTTTTGACTGGGCGTTAACAATCGTGTTCGTACATTGTTCAATTGAGGAAAGTCTATTATAATCAACAGTAATTTCATCAGCGACTAAAGTGGCCGACTGAGCATCATTTATAACATGATGTGCGCTTACTATAAAATAATATTCATTACAGTTGTTTGGATCGGATAACAAATAAAATCTTAACAATACATCTTGAGTCAAATCAAATGGTAAATCCAAAATCTCTCTTATTTGAAGCTTAATATTTTTATTCTCATCAAGAACATTTTCATGAAAGAAATCAGCAATAGCATAGTCAGCATAATAACATTTGCTACCATCTTGATTATATCTTGCATGTGCCACTTCATGCCGTTTAACAGCTAACTCACATGCACCTTTTAATGCAATCTTATTCAAATTACCATAAATTTTATACGCCAAGGAAACATTATAAGTGCTTTCCTTTGGTGCCATTACCCATTCTAAAAAGAAACGTTTTTGATACTCTGATATTGGAAGCTGTCTATTTGTCATAATATGTGTTGGTTGATCCGCATGTGTATAGTGTGGCACAGCTAGTTGCATAAAAAATTTGCAATAAATTTTTGAGAATATTTTTTATAAACTTTATTTGATGCAATATATTAGTTTAATCTAAAAAGTTATTTTTTTTTACAGTATTTGTTACGGTAACTATTATTAAAGCTTCTTCGATATTTTGAACTACCGATGTTAAAGGCGTGCGTCATAATTGCAATGATCAAAATTCGATAACGACACTAGCAAGACATTTCTCAATTCGCTTTATGATGGCAAAATAATTCTTATTATTACGCTATTAAACACAAATAAGTCTAGCTGTATCTGTTCAGGCATTGCAAAATTTGTTCTTATTGCTTACACTACATCAAGTCGTTGTATTAGTATACTGCTTGGATTTTTTTTGAAAACTGCTAACTGTATTATATTTTATATACAATAGGTTTTTTTTATTCTAAAATTTCTAAATAAACATTATTCCCAAAATATTAATTTAAAAAAATTATTGCCTTAGATACAGCAAATGATGTCAATGATATTTGCAAAGCATTGTTTGATATTGCGCCAATTAATTTTTTCCACTATTTCAAAACTTACGAAAATGGCGCTTTAACAACATTTACAAGTAATGCTCCATGGCTGGAAAATTGGTTTATTAAAGAGTACTATAAAATATCGGCATGGTTCAAAAACTCATGGCTTTGGGTAGCAAAGCGCGTGACAGATCCTACCCAGGTAAGGTATAAATTCCGATGTATTTTATTGTTCTTTAAAAACTAAATATTGTTTGCCGCAGCACGCTGAAATCATTTGAACCCCAGTAGCTCTAACCAATGTTTGTGAGGCTGATTAGTTAGAATTTCTGTGGGAGTTTTCTTTCTGCGATGGGGGTTTTCACTTCTTAAAAATGGTGTGTGATTTAAATAAAATTGCAGGAGGTTAGATAACCATCACCAATTTCTCTACGTAGAAAAAAGTATGGCCTTATTCGGCTATTTAAATTCTCTACCATTGATCTTGTTTTTTCTGTTGTATTCATAGCAGCAATCACAGCATCTTCTATTTCATCATATTGTTCAGCCAGTTGATATTGAAGAGGCATTGAACGAATAGCGTAATTATCGTTGCTTTGTTTGCAACGTTGTAATTCACATAGGCTCCAGATTGTTTCCAGTGACAACGAAAATTGTTCAGCAATCTGAGAAAATTTATTATTGAGGACATCTGCGAAGGCTAATAATAAATTGCGTTGGTTTTTCAGCTTAACTCTTATTGCACGTATACGATGGGGATGAATTTTCTCTAGTTTTCTAAATTCAGCAACAATAAAATCAAATAATTCTCGGCGAACATTTGGATTGCGCCCAGCTTTATTGAAGACGTCATGCTCTATCCAGATAATGAGTGTATCAATAGATTCTGATAAATAGCGAAACTTTGTTTCCTCTTTTCTAGCCTGAGCCACTTTATTTTCCTGCTTTGCAGCGCGTGACGTATCTATCAATTCATTCATTCTCGAGTCCATCAAAAAACGATGAGAAACACTGCTTTTTAAGCAGTTTCTGAAGTATCGCCTTAACTCCATGAGTGATTTTGATATATGAAAATGATCAGCATCACAGGGCGTATTTGGAAAAACGTATTGATGGCCTGCACGAAGACCACTTCCATCATCTGCAAAGACACGTTCCGGATTGAATCCTTTCTTCTGTAAATCCATCAGATGAATAGCCCATGTGTCACCATCACGCTGTTCATTAAGCGACAACAAATAGCAATACAATGATGGAATATCAACGCCAGTCAATACCGGTTTATTGTGTTGGAACATTTCATCTTGTGCGCAGAGTTTAATTGTACTTAAATCTTGTCCTTCGTTGAGTGCCTTCGCAGTGGGACTACTGGCTTGAATGATATTGAATACATT
>Ga0351890_10067_pt2 | contig 37057 bp, 28 predicted proteins | sample TotcelFGM3001M15_FD_206743 | JGI IMG/M metagenome (GOLD analysis project Ga0351890, IMG submission 206743) | Enriched cells from coal bed in the Powder River Basin, Montana, United States - Total cells FGM rep3 HSBNCT.FGM.300.1.M15 ...
AATACATCCGCACCACCCAAAACGCCGGATGAGGTGACGCTTCAATTGAAATGGGTTCATCAGGCCCAGTTTGCCGGCTTTTATGTGGCTCAGGAAAAGGGATATTATGCCGGAGAGAACATCAAGATTACCTTTTTGGAAGGTGGACAGGGAATAAACCTGGCTCAGAATATTCTTTTGGGCAGAGCTCATTTCGGCGTCATGTCGCCGGAGGATATCCTGATTCAACGCAGTCAGGGTAAACCCATTAAAGCGCTTGCCGCCATCTACCGACGCAGTGCCGTGGTCTTTGCTGCTCTGGCGGATTCCGGTATTTTTCGCCCTTCGGATTTCATTGGAAAGACGGTCGCATTGGGTAATACAAGTGGTGCGACTCCGGAATTCGAGCTTCAGTTAAATTCACTGACGAAACGACTGGGAATAGACATCTCCAGGATTAATATCGCCACTTATGATCCAGAGTATACCGCATTTTCCAAAGGTGAAATCGACGTCACCCCCGCGTTTTCGACAGGTGGCCTAATAAAAATGAAGCAGAAGGGTCTGAAGCTGAATCTGATCTGGCCAAGCGAATATGGTATACGCTTTTTCTCTGACACACTGGTTACAACTGATAGTTTAATCGATCAATATCCCGATCTGATTCTCCGGTTTCTGAAGGCAACCCTGAAAGGCTGGCGGGATGCGGTCGAGGATTACCCAAAGGCCGTGGAGATTACCCTGAAATATGCCAAAATTGCCGATCCGGTTCTCCAGACCGCCATGATGGAGGCCATGCTGCCGCTGGTTCACACCGGCGTGGATGTTATCGGCTGGATGACACCGGAAATCTGGCAGGAAATGGCGAATCTGATGATGAATCATGGCCTTCTGACAGCACCGATTGATGTGAACAACGCCTACACCCTGCGATTCCTGAAAGAATTCTACAATGGAAATCCAAAATGAAGCTCAGAATCAAGTTGCCCCTCCTCTTCCTGGCGCTGGCTATCCTGCCCGTTGCCATCGTCGGGACCCTGGCCTTCCAGACCGGCCGGCGGATTATCGAACAAGACAGCATCAATCATCTGATTTCCACCAATATATTGAAAAGCAGCGAGTTAAACCGGTGGATAGCGGGTAACAAAACCAGTATTGAAGAACTGGCGCAACGCCCTTTGATATGGCAAAATTCACTCTCGCTGATGTCTCATGATATCGCGAATTCCGAGTTTTTGAAGGCAAAAGAAAATCTGATCTCAGATCATCTACTGCCGCGACTGAAATATGGTAATTTCTCCGAGCTGTTTATTCTTTGTCCCATTCACGGCATTGTGATGGCGTCTTCCGATAGCCGTCAGGAAGGCAAATATCGCGACACCCAGGCATATTATGTCGAGGGCAAAAAGCAGACTTATATCCAGAATATATATTATTCACAGGGATTGGAACAGGCAACCATGACCATCGGTACGCCGATACGGGACAAACAGGGCAACCTGATTGCCGTATTGGCGGGACGACTCGACTTGACCGAGCTTTCCAGAATCATGGCAACCAGAAGTGGTGAAAGCCGGACCGAGGATACCTATCTGGTCAACTCGTTCAATTTTTTTGTCACTGAACCCCGCTTTGGCAAAAACTATGCTCTTAAAAAAGCGGTAAGATCAGAAGGGGTCAATGCCGGTCTGTCCGGAAAAGATGGTGTGGGGTTTTATACGGATTACCGGGGTGAGGCAGTCATCGGCGCCTACAACTGGCTGCCCCAATACCAGATGTGCATTCTGACGGAGCTGGACCAGTCCGAAGCCTATGAGCCCATTATCCGGTTTGGATGGACCGTAACCGGTGTTGCCGGAGTGACCGCACTGGCGATCTCGCTGTTTGCGGTTTTCTTTTCCCAGACACTGATTCGGCCCATCCGGAAACTGGCAAAGGGTGCTGAGGAGATTGGCAGGGGCAATCTGGATCATGTTGTCGGCACCACGGCACTGGATGAAATTGGCGATCTGTCCCGGGCGTTTGACCGCATGACCCGGGACCTGAAAACAACAACCGTATCCCGGGATGAGGTGCTGGAAGAGAGAAATTTTTCAGATTCGCTCATCAACAGTCTTCCCGGCATATTTTATCTGTTTGATGAAACAGGCCATTTTATCCGCTGGAATCAAAATTTCGAAAAAGTGACTGAATATCCGCCGGAGGTGATACGGAAAATGAGTCCGCTGGATCTGTTCCAGGACGAAGACAAAAACCGGGTCGCCGAAAAAATTCAAAATGCGTTCACCCTTGGAGAAGATTTTGTAGATGCGGATCTGATTTCCCGAAGCGGAAAACGGACACCCTATTACTTCACCGGACTGAATGTATCAATCGGCGGGAAGAAGCTTTTGATTGGAACCGGTTTGAATATCAGCGAACGAAAGTTTGCGGAAGCCCGGCTGAACCAGGCCCATGCGGAGCTTCAGCGCTCCAACCGGGAGCTGGAACAGTTTGCCTATGTGGCATCCCACGATCTTCAGGAACCTCTTCGAATGGTGTCCAGCTATACCCAGCTTCTGGCCAGGCGCTACTCCGACAAACTGGATCAGGATGCCCGGGATTTTATCCACTACGCGGTTGATGGCGCCAATCGCATGCAGCAGTTGATTCAGGATCTGTTAAGCTTCTCCCGGGTGACCACAAAGGGACAGCCTCGCACCCAAATTCAAAGCCAGGAGGTGCTGATGGAAGCCCTTTCAAACCTTGAAGCCACCATTACGGAAACTGGCGCCCGGATTACACATGATCATCTTCCCGAGGTGTATGCCGACCGTATCCAACTGACCCAGGTTTTTCAGAACCTGATCGGAAACGCCATCAAATTCCGAAAACCCGATGATATCCCCCGGATTCATATTTCGTCCAGGCAGCAGGAAACCATGTGGATATTCTCGGTTCAGGACAACGGCATCGGCATGGATCCCAAATATTTCGACCGCATCTTTACCATTTTTCAAAGACTTCACACCAGGCAGGCCTATCCGGGTACCGGGATCGGGCTTGCGCTATGCAAGCGCATTGTCGAGCGGCACGGCGGCTGCATCTGGGTGGAGTCCGAACCTGATAAAGGGACTGTGTTCTGGTTCACCCTTCCCATTTCGGACAGCCTGAAAGGAGATACAATTTCATGAAGTCCCAGGTTGGTTCACCCATTGAAATCCTGCTTGTCGAAGACAATCCGGGAGATGCCCGGTTGTATAAAGAGATGCTGGTTGATTTGAACCGTGACTATCATATTGTCTGGGTGCAGACCCTTGCTGAAGCACTGGCGGTGATTGAAGCCAAACGGTGCGATATGATTTTGAGCGATCTGGGTCTTCCGGACAGCCAGGGACTTGGAACCGCTTTCGAGATTCTCGGCGTCGCCCTGGATGAACCGATCATCATTCTCACCGGACAGGATGATGACCAAATCGCCTTGGGAGCCATCGAGGGTGGTGTGCAGGATTATCTGCTCAAGAAAACGATCACACCGGAACTTCTGGATCGAACCATTCGATATGCCTTTGAGCGGAAACGGGTGGAAAAGAAGTTGCGGCGTCGGGAGAAGGCCCTGCGGGAAGAGCAGCAGTTCACTGAACAAATCATGAACACAATGGTGGACACCCTCTTTATCTTTGATCCGAACACCGGAAAGCCGCTGCGATGGAATCGTGCCTTTAGACAACAGAGCGGCTTCACCGATGAAGAGATTGCTGCCAAAAAAGCCCCTGAGGACTGGTATGGCCAGGCGGATCTTGACAAGGCCAAAGGGGTCACCAAAAACCTGTTGACGACAGGGCATGCGATTGTTGAGTTGTCATTGATATCCAAAGACGGCACCCTGATCCCCACCGAGTATTCTGTATCACTGATCCGGGATGCCAGAGGAAAACCCAAGAGCATTATTTCCATGGGGCGGGATGTCACGGAACGGCGGAAGATCGAGGAGGAGAAATTCGAACTTGACCGGCAGCGTCAACAGATGGTGAAGGCCGAAAGTCTGGCGCGTATGGCTGGCGCCATAGCCCATCACTACAACAACCTGATGGCCATTGTGATGGGAAACCTGGAAATGGCCCTGATGTCACTCCCAGTCGATTCGGAGTTCCGGTTCAACATGACCGAGGCCATGAGCGCTTCAAGGCGAGCGGCCGATCTCAGTGGACACATGCTGTCTTATCTGGGGCAGAGCATTTCCGAACGAAAGCCGATCGTATTGATGGATCTCTGCCGGGACGTGCAATCCAGGCTGCCGGAAACCCTGAATATCTATTTCGATATGGGTGATACGCATCCCGTCATTCAGGGAAATGCGGAACAGATCCGACAGGTCTTGACCAATCTGGTGAACAATGCCGAAGAAGCCATCACCGATCAAAATGGCGAAATTCGAGTCAATGTCAGTGTAAAATCAGGATCGGAAATGGACCATTTGCGGTTCTATCCACCGGACTGGAAGGCTGAGGCCAGGACGTATGCCTGTATTTCGGTCCAGGACACGGGTTCGGGCATGGATGCGGATACACTCGAAAAGATGTTTGATCCGTTTTTTACGACCCGGTTTACGGGACGGGGGCTGGGTTTGCCAGTGGCCCTGGGAATCGTCAAAGCCCATGGCGGGACCATGACCGTGGAGAGCGAGCCTGGCAAAGGTTCCCGGTTTTGTGTATATCTGCCACTGGTGTCTGAGGCCCCGCAGCATCCGCGAAAAACCGGATTAGCGGTGGAAGAACCGGGTCAGAAACTGGGCACGATTCTGGTTGTTGACGATGAACCCATGATTCGAAATATGTCTGCGGCCATGTTGAATCATTTTGGATGGGATACGATTGCAGCGGCGGATGGCCGGCAAGCGCTGGATCTTTTTGCAGAAAAGCAGGATAAGATCCGCTGTGTGCTGCTGGATCTGACCATGCCGGGGATGAGCGGATGGGAAATCCTTCAGGCCATGCGTCATATTCGGCCGAATGTCCCCGTGATTCTGGTCAGCGGATATGACGAGGCCCGGGTCATGGAAGACGCACAATCAGAACTTCCTCAGGCTTTTCTGCACAAACCGTATCAGCGGGCGGACCTGCAGTCGGCGTTGACCCGGGCGATTGCAGGTTCTTGAGCGAACAACGAAATTTCAAGGTAAATGATCCTGAATCGTTCCGGGACATGAATCCCCAGATTCAAGAAAGATTGTTGATACAATGGGTAATGATGTTGCTATACTGATCATCGAGGCGATGGCCGTTTATTTTCTGGTACTGTCGGCTCACGCATTGCGTCACCGCTTTGGACCCTTGCATTTTTATGCATTGATCGGCGGCATCACCGCGATTATGTCCTGGGTGACCGATGCCGGTTTAAAGACACAGGTGGGTGACATAACCTTTGTCATCGGCTCAACCGTGTTCTATACGTCCTTGCTTCTGGGGATTTTTGTGGTCTATGTTTTCGATGGCCCCCGAGCGACCCGACTGGCGATTTCCACCGTGATCGGGGTATCCATTCTCGTTCCGCTGATCGCGTTGACCCTCCATTTTCAGGTTCGCCTGACCGGCCATCCGCCGATGACGATTCCGAACGTGCCCATGCCGGATTTTCGCATCAACACGGCTTCTGTCGTTGCCACTTTTTTTGATCTGATTTTTCTGGCCATAGCCTGGGAATATCTGGGCAAACCCAATTTGAAAATGCGGCTCTGGATTCGATCCTTTTTAACCCTGCTGGGTGTGATGTGGCTGGATGTCATTTTGTTTACCACCGGGGCCTTTGCAGGAACGCCAGAATATTTCAGCATCATGACCGGTACCCTGATCAGCCGCTTTTTTATTTCCATTTTTGCATTTCCGTTTCTGTTTGGTTATCTGCACTGGCAGAGTACCCGGAAAGGAATTGAAATCGAAACCCGTCCGGTACTGGCGATTCTGAAACAGGTCGCTGAAATCAAGATTGAACTGTCCCTGGCCCAGCAGGAAATCGAGCAACGCAAGGAAGCGGAAAAACAGCGCGACACCGTGATAAAGGAACTTCAGAAGGCACTTTCAGAGGTCAAGACATTGCGCGGATTTTTGCCCATTTGTGCCAACTGCAAGCGGATTCGGGACGATCACGGATACTGGAACCAGATTGAAACCTATATTCGAAGTCATTCCGAGGCCGAATTCAGCCACAGCATCTGCCCGGACTGCGCCCAAAAACTGTATCCGGAATTTTATACCGACAGATAGCCATTTTAATGCTCAGCGTGCCTTATGAACTGCGCCAGGACTGAAAAACGCTGACGACATCACAACAAACTGAACAAACCCAAAGCGATGCGTGACACATGACAAACAACATCCAAGAAACTGCATTCCCATCCACCCGGACCCCATCCCTGCTGGATGAAACCCGGTACCGGCAGATTTTTGAAGCCTTTGTGGATTTGTATTATGAAATTGACATGACGGAAACCATTCGGGTTCTGTCTCCCTCTGTTTTTTCCCTGACCGGATGGCGGCCCGAGGAACTGATCGGCCGACCGGTCCGGGATATATACTTCAATCCGGACGATCGGGCCCCGTTGCTGCATGTTTTGTTTGCCACCGGATCGGTACAGAACTACGTTGTCCTTCTGAAGAATAAAGAAGGCACCCCCATATCGGCTTCCATCAGTGCCCGCGTCATTCAGGATCAGAATGGCCATCCGACAGGCGTTTCCGGAACCATTCGGGACATGACGGAATCAATTCGTACCCAGAAGGCCCTGCAGGAAAGCGAGGAAAAGTTTCGCACCCTTGCGGAATCCTCTCCCTTTGCCATCATGATTTATCAGGACAACCGCTGGATCTATGCCAATCCGACCGCGGAAAACATGTGCGGTTACACGGCGGACGAACTGTGCCGCATGAACTTCTGGGATTTTGTTCATCCGGATGATTTGTCCCTGGTTCAGGAAAGGGGAAAGGCCCGTCAAAGTGGTCAGCAGGCCCAACAAACATATGAATTCAGAATCATTGCCAGGGACGGAATCGTAAAATGGGTGATTCTGAACGGGGCGTCCATCGTGTTCCAGGGCAAACCCGCCGGACTGATTTCGGTGTTTGACATCACGGACCGCAAACAGGCAGAACAGGACAGGGAAAAACTTCAGAACCAATTGCGGCAGTCCCAGAAGCTGGAGTCGGTGGGGCTTCTGGCCGGTGGTGTGGCCCATGATCTGAACAATCTGCTTCAGCCCATCCTGGGATATGCCGAGCTGCTGTTGATGGCTGAAACTTCCGGCGAAACCGGCAAACGGTATATTCAGCAAATTATCGGCACGGTCGAGCGGGCCCGGGATCTGGTGCGGCAGCTCATGGCCTTTGGCCGCAAACAGATATTGGAAATCCAGTCCCTGGACATCAATCAGGTGATTGCGAATTTCTCCAGGCTGCTGCGGCGCACCCTGCGCGAAGATATTCAGATTACCCTGATACCGGGACCACAACCGGGAATGATCCGTGCCGACAAAAGTCAGATCGAGCAGATTCTGATGAATCTGGCGGTCAATGCACAGGATGCCATGCCCGACGGCGGCAGCCTGACCATCGAAACAAAACCCGTGACACTGGATGCGCATGTTGCAGCCCGTTTTCCGGACATCGTTCCCGGCGATTATGTCTGTTTGCTGATCAGCGATACCGGCACCGGTATGGACCCGAAAACCGCGCAACAGATTTTCGATCCGTTTTTTACCACCAAGGAAATGGGAAAGGGCACTGGTCTGGGGCTTTCCACTGTGTATGGCATTGTCCGGCAACATGGCGGTCATATTCAGGTGTACAGTGAACCGAATCAGGGAACCGTTTTTCAGGTCTATTTTCCGGTCTCGAGTGAAGACGTGGCGGCGGAGCCGCCGGCCAAAACCGATCGCAAACCGGTAATGGGCGGTCATGAAACCATTCTGGTTGCAGAGGATGAGGCCATTGTCCGGGACCTGACCCATGCCATGCTGAGCCAGTTGGGATATCGGGTGCTGGTTGCCGAAACCGCGAAAAAATGTCTGGATCTGGCAAAAGCACATGGGGATTCCATCGACCTGCTGCTGACCGATGTCGTGATGCCGGAGATGAGCGGAAAGGAACTTCATGCCCAAATCGCCAAACTGAATCCGGACATTAGGGTCCTGTTCATGAGCGGATACACGGCCAATATCATCGCCCACCGCGGGATTTTGGATGAAGGCGTTCAATTCATTCAAAAACCGTTTTCCCTGCAGGCGCTGGCGGAAAAAATCCGTCATGTATTGGCAACGTAAACAACAGGAATGTTCGTATCCGTGCAGTCCTTTGAAAAACATTCATGGGGCATAACCTCTCGAAGGATTTATATCTATGGCTGATAATGACAGTTATCCGGAATTAAAACAGGAATTCCTGAAAGCACTGCTTTCGCTCGATCGAATTCAGGCTGAACGCATTTTTACCAGGGTAATAAATTTGAAAAATTCGTCCGGTTCGTCTGAAAGCCTGATTGTCGATGTTCTGGAGACCATTGGAACAGAATGGGAAAACGGAAAATACGCCCTGTCTCAGGTGTATATGAGCGGTCGGATCTGTGAGGAACTGGCTGCACATCTTCCGGTACAGGCTTACACTTCCCGGGAGAATATGCCTGCAATGGCCATTGCGTTGCTGAATGACTACCATGCGTTGGGAAAGCGCATGGTTCTGTCGGTTCTTCATTCGACCGGTTACGCTGTCACGGATTATGGCCGGATGGATGTTCCAAACCTGGTGGCAGCCATCAAACAGGATGGAATACAGATTATCCTGATATCGGTATTGATGCTGCCATCCGCGCTTCATGTCAAAGATCTCAGGCAGGCATTGAATGCAGCGGGCCTGCCGGTCAAAATTGTGGTGGGCGGCGCGCCGTTTCGTCTCAACAAAGAACTCTGGAAAACAGTTGGTGCGGATGCGGCAGGCCATACGGCTGCCAATGCCATTGAGATCATCCATTCAATTTGCCGGGGAGGTACCCCATGACACAACATTCCATGACATCCCTGGATCGGGTACTGACAACCCTGGGTCATTGCGAACCGGACCGGGTTCCCTTGTTTCTGCTGCTGAGCCTGCATGGTGCAAAAGAACTGGGGGTGTCCACTCAAACTTATTTTTCAAAGCCGGATCTGGTGGCAGAGGGTCAGCTTCGCCTGAGGAACAAAATTGGTCATGATTGTCTCTACAGCTTTTTTTATGCGGCGGTTGAAGTCGAGGCATGGGGCGGTGAGGTCATCCATGTCGATAATGGCCCGCCCAATTCCGGAATGCCATTCATTCGGAAAATGGATCAAATCGACTCCCTGGAACCGCCTTCGGTCACGGATACCCCCTGCCTTTACAAGGTTCTGGAGGCCACCAGAACGATGAAAGATGCGGTCGGGACGGATGCACCCATTATCGGGGTGGTCATGTCCCCGTTTTCCCTTCCGGTCATGCAGATGGGTTTTGGTCCCTATCTGGATCTGATGCATGAACAGCCCGACCGGTTCAACCGCCTGATGGCGGTCAACACAGCCTTTTGTGTGGAATGGGCCAATGCCCAACTGGCTGCCGGTGCAACGGCCATCTGCTACTTCGATCCGGTTTCCTCAACCACCATCATTCCGGCGGATCTGTATCGAAAAACCGGAAAAATCATTGCCACACAGACCATTTCCCGGATTCAGGGGCCGGTGGCCACGCATATGGCATCAGGGTCCTGCTTGAACATTGTGGATGATATTCATCAGACCGGTACCGCTGTCATCGGCGTCAGCGCTATGGAAAACCTTCGAGATATGAAAGCAGCGTGCCGGGGCAAATTAACGGTTCTGGGCAATCTGAATGGTCTGGAGATGATCGACTGGACCGAAAAAGAGGCCATATCGGCTGTCCGGAAGGCCATTGGCCATGCCGGGCCCGGCGGGGGATTCATTCTGTCCGACAATCATGGCGAAATTCCCTGGCAAGTATCCGAAACTGTTTTGATGGCTGTATCCCATGCCGTCCATGAATATGGACAATACCCGGTCAGACAGATGGGGATCGATTGATGGCCAGGCATGTCGTCATGTTTTGCAACCATTATCAAAAGGAAGTTCTGGCGGTCCTTTCTGCCAAGGCCTATGCGGATGTTCATCCGGTTTTTTTCCCCGGTGTTTGCGGCCAGCCACCGCTGGCCTGGAAGACACTTCACGAATCCCTTCTGGAGAAAATTGAATGTGATTCGGTGGATGTGATCTGCGGCCCCTGCATTTCCGGAATGGATGCGTCTTTGCCGGGCTATCATTACTTCAATATTACGGGATTGAAACAGTGTTTTCATATGGTGGCCAATCCGGATCTGATCGATCAGTATCAAAAAATCGGCTGCTATCTGGTCACACCGGGGTGGCTGAAGCGGTGGGACTATTTCATCCGTCATTGGGGATTTGACCAGCAAACTGCACGGGATTTCTTTGCTGAATCCACAACCGGGATTCATCTGCTGGATACCGGTGTCGATACCGATGCCATCCGGAATCTGCAGGCGTTTTCAGCGTTTGTGAACCGTCCCTGGCATGTGACGACTGTCGGATTGGGGTTTTTGGATCTGCTGCTCAACAATATTGTTCTCAAACGGCAACTGGCTGTACAGCGCCGGGAGCAGGGGCGCCTTCTGGAAGACAAACAGCGGGAAACATCGCAATATGCCATGTCACTGGACCTGCTGAAAACCCTGACGACTGCCCGGGAAGAAGGCGAGGTCGTCCAAAAAATCATTGAAATTTTTGAGATGCTCTTTGCCCCGGGGATTCTTTCATGCAGAATGATCGAAGAGCCGGGCCTGGAAAGCAAACCGACATTATCCGGAAACCCGAACCGGTTCATTTTGCCGATCTCCCTGAGTGGACGCATTCTGGGTCAACTTGAAATTGGTGAATTCCAGTTTCCGGAATATACGACCCAATACCTGAATCTGGCCTCGAATATTTTGAGTGTCTGTGGACTGGCAATTGAAAACGCCAGACATTACCAGACAATGAAAAACCTTTCAAACACCGACGGGTTGACGCAGATTGCCAACCGTCGCCGGTTTGATGAACACCTGATTTCGGAATGGCGGCGGATGGGCCGGGAAGAAAAACCGGTTGGCATCATCATGCTGGATGTGGATCTTTTCAAGCGTTATAATGATTACTACGGACACCAGGCCGGAGATGACTGTCTGCGTTCGGTGGCCGCGGTTCTTCAGAAAATATGCCGACGTCCCGGTGATCTGGCTGCCCGTTACGGCGGCGAGGAGTTTGTGGTCGTCCTATCCGGAGCCGATGACGATGGTGCCATGCATCGGGCCGGGATGATTCGCGACGCTGTGGAAAATCTGCATATTCCGCATGCGGATTCCGATGTCAGCCGCTATGTCACGGCCAGCCTGGGTGTGGCCGCCCGGATTCCAACGTCCCGTTTTTCGGCAAATGATCTGGTCCTGGCTGCGGACAAAGCCCTGTATCAGGCCAAAATGTCCGGAAGAAACCGGGTTGTTGCCGCGAGAGATGTGTCGTAATCCCAACAATCAACGGAGCATCATGATGCATAACCTTCAAAACCTGCCTGTTGGTATTTCCTCCTTCGAACGTATTCGAAAAGACCGTTTAAATCATGCTACAATCACTTGAATGTGAAATCCGATTGACGGATATTTATCAAAACATGGAATTCTCGCAACCCCACATGACAGGAGGACCTCATGACCCGAGAGGAACTGATTGAATCGGCAAAGAAGCTGAAACAGCCATCCGAGCAGGCGACCATGGAATACCATGAGAAAAGCGATCAACTGGCCGCCAAAATGAATCAGATCATGGAAAAACGTCCGGATGCCGCATACATGACCGGCGGAAACATTTCCATGATGCAGGACAACCACCGGAATCATGCCCGGTTTATGGACTCGATTTTCATGATATATTCTCCAGCGGTTCTGGTGGATACGGTTCTGTGGGTGTTCCGGGCTTACCGGTCCCATGGATTTCAGCTCACCTACTGGCCGGCCCAACTGGATACCTGGGTGGAAATTTTTCGGCAGGACCTGACCGAACAAACGTTTTCAGAAATCTATCCGTTTTACAACTGGATGATTGTCAATCAGCCGGCGTTTGTCGCGCTCAGCGACAATTTTGTCCCCACAGACACCACCGTGACGGGACATTGAAACCCGTGGATTCTGCCCTTTCTTCCCATATCCTGTCAGGGCTCACGCCCCTGATGGGCGATTTTCTGGATTCCTCCCGGGTGATTCATCTGATGGGGATCACCTCTCAGGGATCGTTCCGGTTTGTGAATGACACAGTTGCGGCTCTTTTGAAAAAGGACCGGAAAGAACTGAGGGGCAGGCGGGTTTTTGAATTTATGACCCGGCCGGATGCCGACAGGCTTTCCCTGTGGCTTTCGGGAGGTCAGGCACTTCCAGATGACGTTTTTGTAATGAACGTGGTGGATTCCGAAAATATCCCCCACTCTCTCAACTGCCGAATTTCATGGCTGGACGATCTTCTGGTGCTGGTGGGAGAGCCACCCCAAAGCGACAATCTGGCACTTCAGGAAGAGCTGCTTCAGCTCAATAACCAGTTGGCGGTTCTGTCCCGGGAAAACATTCGAAAGGGCCGGGAACTGGCCAAGGCCCTGGCCGAGTTGAAACAGACCCAGGCCATGCTGGTTCATCAGGAAAAAATGGCTTCCCTGGGTCAGATGACCGCAGGCATTGCCCATGAAATCAACACTCCCATCGCCTATGTGATGAACAACGAGTCGATTCTGAAACGCGATTTCGATGATCTGCTGGAATTCATCAACACCCTGGGGGATGCCCTGCCCGAAATTGAAGGCCTTTCCAGCCGGATTCATTCGGAGATCATTCAGAAAGCCGAAGCTATCGGGCTTGAACATCTGGCCGAGGCAATTCCCAGAAAAATTTCGGCCAATATCGAGGGGCTGGACCGGGTCAAAAAAATTGTTCTCGATTTACGCAATTTTTCCCGACTGGACGAAGCGGAGCGAAAATTATCGGATCTGGCGGAAGGCATTCAATCCACGCTGCGCTTTCTGGGTCCCCTGATCCAGGAGCATGATGTCCGGGTAGAGACCGAATTGGCCCCACTGCCGCTGGTGCTGTGTTCGCCAGGACCCCTCAATCAGGCCATTCACAACATCATCGCCAATGCCATTCAGGCCAGTTGTCCTGGCCAGGTGGTCCGGGTTTCAACGGATCAAATTCAGGATGAATATTGTATTTCGGTCATCGATCAGGGTGCCGGAATTTCTCCTGAACACCAGAGCCGGGTATTCGATCCGTTTTTCACCACCAAGCCGGTTGGTTCCGGAACCGGACTGGGTCTCAGCATTGCCCATCAGGTTGTGGCGGCACATGGCGGCCGGATTGAAATTGACAGCCAGGTAAATCAGGGGACGACGGTGCGAATTCTGCTGCCCCGGCGTTCGTAATGTGTGATTCGTGATCTTGGTTCGTGGTTCGTGGCGCAACAGCGAGCCTGACCCCTGTACCCTTCCAACGAGGTAGCCCATATGGTGCTCAGCAAGGGATTCTTGAAAACATCTGTGTCAACAACCAAACCCGATCACTTGTCTTCGGGTTTGCCCACGCTGCTTCTGGTCGATGACGAGCCGGAAATCATTGCCTCGCTGGCCGACATGTATCGCCGAAGTTACAATGTTCTGACCGCTTCCAGCGCGGATGAGGCCCTGTCGGTTCTGAAAAAACAGACGGTTTCGGTCATTGTGGCAGATCAGCGCATGCCGGGAAAAACCGGTTCAGAACTCCTGGCCGAAGCCCTGAAGATCGATCCGGATGCGGTGCGAATCCTTCTGACCGGATATGCCGATATCGAGGCGGTCATTCAGGCGGTCAATCAGGGCAAGGTGTATTTTTATCTGACCAAACCCTGGCGTATCGATGAAATGGATACGGTCATCACCCGGGCCATCGAGCACAACCGGCTTCTGAAAGCCAACCGGCATCTGGTGGAAGAACTGCGTCTCAGCAATGCCGAACTCGAGCAACGGGTCACAGAACGAACGGCGGAGCTGGAGCAGCGTGCCAAAGAGTTGGAAGAGGCCAATCGAAAAATTTCGGAACTGGCCTATCTCGACCCCCTGACCGGTGTGGCCAACCGCCGCAGCCTGGAAAAAATCTTTGCCAGGGAGGTCGAACGGGGCGTGCGCCTGGGGCTTCCGATCACGGCCGCCATGTTTGACATCGATCATTTCAAATCCGTGAACGACACATTCGGTCATGCCATGGGGGACAGGGTATTGCAATTCATTGCCCAAACCGTGTCGGCCCAGGCCCGGCCCTATGACCTGGTCGCCCGATACGGGGGAGAGGAGTTCCTGATTCTGATGCCGGGGATTTCGTTGGAACAGGGCAAAACTGCCGCAGAACGGTTTCGGGCCAGTATCCAGGCCATACGCATCGCGGATTTTCCCAAATCCGTGACCGCCAGCTTTGGCGTGGCCTGTCTGTTGCCGGGTCAACCGCCGGAATTGCTGTTTGACCGTGCCGACAGGGCGCTTTACCAGGCCAAACAGAACGGGCGAAACCGGGTGAAATTGGACATTGAATTCTGAATCCTGTTTTTTCACGGTCAATCAAGGAGGTCACATGACCCGATTCGATCCAGTTGAAACAGAATCCGTCGCTGCCCTGCGGCAGGCCTATCTGAGCGAGATTCTGGCTGGCAAACGTAAGATCGCTTTGGAAATGATTCTGGATGCCTACCACAGCGGTTACACCATACCCGGAATTTACATGGATGTCTTTCAGGAAGTATTGTATGAAGTCGGCAGGCTTTGGGAAACCAACCAGATAACCGTTGCCGATGAACATATGGGAACCGCCATTACCCAGTACATCATGTCCATTCTCTATCAGTACCTGGAAACCCGGGATGAAAAACGGGGCAGGATTGTCATGACCGGTGTGCAGGGAGAACTGCATCAGGTCGGGGCCAACATGGTGTCGGATGTTCTGGAGTCAGACGGCTGGGATGTTGTGTTTCTGGGAACCAACGTGCCGCCGGATGGCATTATTCAGTCGATCCGTCAACATGGGGCTGATGTTTTCGGCATATCGTCAACCATGTTTTTCAATATTCCCAGGGTCATCCAGCTTGTTGACACGGTTCGACAGGCATTTGGCAACAATTCACCATCGATCATGCTGGGCGGAGGCGCATTCAGAATGATTCAGGAGCTTCCTGACGCACTGAGCGGCTGCCAAGTGGGTCTGAATTTACATGATGCGCTTGACCTGACACGGTCCGGTTACCCTGTGCAGTCAGCCTGACCATTCGCGTTATTCTGACTGCTGACTTCTGAAAAAGGAGAAACTGCCATGACCAAACCGCTTCCCATCGGCATTCAGTCGTTTGAGAAACTGATCACAGGCGGATTTTTGTATGTGGACAAGACCCGGGATATTTATCGCATGATTACGGAAGGCGTGGCCTATTTTTTGTCCCGTCCCCGGCGTTTTGGAAAAAGTCTGCTGATATCGACGCTGGAGGCCATTTTCCAGGGAAAACGGGAACTGTTCAACGGATTGTGGATCGACGGCAGCGATTATGTCTGGAATGCACATCCGGTGATTCGAATCGATTTCAGTCAGTTTCGGGTGACGTCTCCGGACGAATTGCGGCAAAATCTGATGGAGCGGATTCAGGAACTGGCGAAAGCCAACGGACTAATCTGTGATACCGGAGACTATCAGAAGCGTTTCCGGGACCTGATCATCCAGTTGTCTTCTCAGGGTCAGGTGGTGGTTCTGGTGGATGAATACGACAAGCCGATCATGGACAACATCGGGAATGTGGAAACTGCCACCCGGATTCGGGATGTGCTGAAAGGCTTTTACGAGGTGTTGAAGGGGCTGGACGAGTATCTGCGGTTCGTATTTCTGACCGGTGTCAGCAAATTCAGCAAGGTGGGTGTGTTTTCCGGATTGAACCATTTGAAGGATATCACCCTCGACATGCGGTTTGGTGCTTTGCTGGGCATGACACAGGAAGAAGTCGAATCCTGTTTTCCAGAATATCTGAACATATTTTCACAGAATGCCGGCATGTCGGTCCCGGAACTGATTGCGAAAATTCGACACTGGTATGACGGATTCTGTTTTTCAAAAGCCGGGGTACATATTTACAACCCGTTTTCCCTGTTGATGCTGCTGGATATGCAGGATTTCCGCAACTACTGGTTCGAGACCGGAACCCCGACGTTTCTGATTCGTCTGATACGGAGTCAGAAATACGACGTGCGGGAGCTGGAAGACTTGCAGGTCAATGAGCTGGCTTTCAGCAGTTATGAAATCGATCATCTGGATGTGCTTCCGATTCTGGTTCAGACCGGATATCTGACCATCAAGGGATATGATTCGACACGCCGACTTTATACACTGGACTATCCCAATTTCGAGGTTCGGGAATCATTTGTCAAATATCTGATTGATGAATTCAGTCCGGTACGCAAGGAAGTCGCGGACGCCCATGTCTGGCAAATGATCGACGCCATGCGGGCCGGAGACATGAACCGGTTTTTTGAGGTGCTTCAGATCTTTTTTGCCGGTATTCCGTATGACATTCAGATCAGACAGGAGCGGTATTACCAGACCGTATTCTATCTGATTTTCAAGCTCATGGGCCTTCAGGCCGGTGTGGAGGTTCGCACTAGCCGGGGCCGGATGGATGCGGTGGTGGAGTTGGAGGAAGGCATATTCCTGTTTGAATTCAAGCTGGGCGGAGACGCCCAAACCGCTCTGACCCAGATTCATGAGCGGGGATATGCTGACCCATTTGCGGAACAAAACAAGCCGGTTCATCTGATCGGGGCCGTGTTCGGAACAGAAGGGCAGGGGATTGTGGACTGGAAAATGGAAGGGATGTCATGACCGCACTGGATAAGCGCCTACCATGGGTATTTTGGGATATGAAAAGGTCGATCTAACGTCAGCAAATGAATATTTTTGGAATGAATGAACAGATATATCAATATGATAACCTGGTCCGACCTTTAAAGGAATCCAAATGACCGAAACCGCCTTTAAAAAAATCACGTATGAAGACTTGTACACCATACCGGAAAATATGATTGGCGAAATCATCGATGGCGGGCTTTATGCGATGCCAAGACCTTCTTTTCGGCACAGCAATGTGGTTTCCGGCATAACCGATGAAATAAAAAGCCCGTTTCAAAAAGGGAGGGGCGGACCGGGAGGGTGGATCATTTTGTACGAACCGGAAATCTGTCTGGGTGAAAATATTCTTGTTCCGGATTTGGCTGGCTGGAAAAAAGAACGGCTTTCAAAACCGCCCGAAGAAAACTATACCACCATTGTTCCGGACTGGATTTGCGAAGTACTGTCACCCGGAACGGTTCGAATCGACCGGATTCGAAAGATGCCCATTTATGCCGAATTTGGAGTTCGCCATATCTGGCTGATCGATCCGATTGCCAAAACATTTGAAGTGTATCGACTGGAAGCAGGCCGATGGATGTTGCTTTCCACTCATGGAGAAAATGACCGGGTTCGCGCTGAACCGTTTCAGGAAATTGAAATTGCTTTAGAATATCTTTGGTGGGAGGATGGCTAACGGTCAGTCGGCTGTCAGGAAATCGCAAACAGCCGCGACATCCCGACTTACCGGCTGGATCAGATTCATGGCAGGGTGTATCCTGAAAAATATGCTGGAAATAACCGGCTGGCTTGTCTGAACGGCACGGTATTTGGCACAGAAGGGCAGGAGATTGTGGAGTGGGACAAGGAAATCAGGGCTTGATGGGATTGGGATCATGGCTCAAAACAACCAGAAAAGTTATAAACTGAAGGCAAGAAAACCATGATTCTAACAGGCAACCGACCAACCATCCGTCTGAACATTGCACTCATCCTGATGTTTGTCGTTCTGATTGTTGGAACGGCAAGTTTGATTGGAATTGTTTCGTTTCGTAACGGACTGAAGGCGATCGATGAAGTGGCTGAACGAATGATGGATTCCACTCAGTCCCGTGTATCCGATGCATTTGACGCGTTTCTGGCACTGCCGCATGCCATCAACCGGCTCAATGCCGATGCCTTTCACAGCGGGCAGATCGATATCCGGGATTTTCCACGAATTCGACAGCGGTTTCTATCACAGATTCAGTCGTTTGATTCGGTCGAGACATGTGCCTTTGGTTCTGAGGCCGGGGAATTCATCAGCGCCGGAAAGCGGGGTTCCGGAACATTCGACAGCGCACTCGCAGATAAAATGCAGGATAACCATTACCGGGTGTATCTGCTGGATGAAACGGGAAACCCCGGCAAGATGATCACCATGGTTGAGAATTATCACCCCCAGCCGCGGCCCTGGTATCAGTCAGGACTTGCGGCAAACGGTCCGGCCTGGAGCCAGGTTTATGTCTGGGCTTCTAACGCCAACATCGGCATTTCAGCGGTTCTTTCTGTTCGGGACAAATCCGGGACTGTGGTTGGTGTACAACAATCCGCACTGTCTCTTGCGCATATCGAAGAATTCCTTCAGACGTTTCGAAAGGGAAAACCCGGTCAGATTTTTGTGATGGAACGCTCCGGATTCATGATTGCCTCGTCCATACCCGGGGTTGTCGTCCGAAAAAATCCTGCCGGACATGAAAAACCGGTGAATCGTATTCAGGCGATTGAAAGTGACAGCCCCCTGATTCGGGATACGGCGATTTATATCAGGGCGCACGTCACTGATTTCGAAAAGAATGTCGAAAGCCGGAGAATGCGCGTCAAACTTGACGGGAAAATCCATTTTTTAAGCGTTGCCCCTTACCAGGACAATCGGGGACTGGACTGGATTGTCTGTGTCGCCATTCCGGAGTCTGACCTGTTCGGGCCTGTACAAACCAATCTTTTCACCACCCTGTCCGTCAGTCTGATTGCCCTGCTTGCTTCCGTTGCGCTGGCGTTTCTCCTTACACGGTGGCTGACCCGTCCCCTGGTGGAGCTGACTGAGTCCGTAAACCGGATGCGTCAGGGCGCATGGGTGAATACCAGTGAGAATATCCGTATCGCAGAGGTACGGATACTGGCAGTCTCCTTTAATGAAATGGCGGAACAAGTGCGCAGCGCCTTTCAAACGCTCGAGGAGCGTGTCAAGACCCGAACAAACGATCTGATTCAGGTCAATGCCCATCTGGAGACCGAAATTCTTGAACGAAAGCAGGCTGAGGAGGCACTTAAAAAAAGTGAGTCTGTTTTGAAATCGGTGTTGAGCGCAACTGCGGACGGCATTCTGGCTGTCGGTTCAGATAATCAGGTTCTGTATGCCAATGACCGGTTTGCAGACATGTGGCGCATTCCGCAGGACTTGCTGGATACCCGGAAAGATGAGGCGTTGCTGAAACATATTCAGGATCAACTGGTTGATCCTGAATATTTTCTGAATGAGGTTTGTCGCCTGTACCAGTCGGATGAAAAAAGTTTCGATACCCTGGTTTTCAGGGACGGAAGAATTTTTGAGCGGTTGTCGCAAGGCATGATCCTGAATGACGTTCTGCATGGCCGGGTATGGTCTTTTCGGGATGTTTCCGAGCGTAAACGTGCTGAGGGGGAACGGGTGGAACTGGAGCGCCGGCTGATGCAGGTTCAGAAGGCCGAAAGCCTGGCGCGAATGGCCGGGGCCATAGCCCATCATTTCAATAACCTGATGTCTGTTGTGATGGGAAATCTGGAACTGGCCCTGATGTCGCCGACGGTCGATTCAATGCTCCGTTCCAATATGCTTGAAGCCATGAAAGCCTCCCGAAGGGCGGCTGATCTCAGCGGACATATGCTGTCCTATCTGGGCCAGAGCATTTCCGAACGAACCCCCATCGTGCTGACGGACATCTGCCAGGACGCACTGACCCGCATCCAAACCACCCTGCCGGAGGCCATCCGCATGCGCATCGATTTGGCGGAACCGCATCCGGTCATTCAGGGCAATGCCGGACAGATCCGGCAGGTCGTGACCAGCCTGGTGGCCAATGCCATTGAATCCATCGGCAATCACACCGGAGAGATTGTTGTGAGCGTCGGTGTCAGGACTGCCGCCGAAATGACCCATATCCGATTCCATCCCCAGGACTGGAAACCCGATGACATGCGTTACGCCTGTATTTCGGTTCGGGATACAGGGTCGGGCATGGATGCGGATACGGTTGAAAAGATTTTTGATCCGTTTTTTTCGACCCGTTTTACAGGCCGGGGCCTTGGACTGTCTGTTTCGTCAGGGATTGTCAGGGCACATAACGGGGCCATAGCCATAGAAAGTGAGCTGGGCAAGGGGTCGCAGTTTCATATTTACCTGCCACTTTTGGCGGACAAGCCGTCACAGTTTCAAAAAGCAGCCCCGGCAGAGCAGCCAACCGATTCAAACCAGAAATTCATCCTGGTGGTGGATGATGAGGCTCTGATCCGGAAGATGGCACAGGCCATGCTGGCGCATTTTGGCTTTGAGGTGATATCCGCAGCAGATGGCCATGAAGCCCTGAAGGTATTTGATGAAAACAGGGATGATATCCGGTGCGTGCTGCTGGATTTGACCATGCCGGGTATGGGCGGATGGGAAACCCTGGCGGGTCTGCGCCGCATTCGGCCGAATGTGCCGGTGATTTTGGCCAGCGGATATGATGAGGCCAGGATCATGGAAGATGACCATGCCGAACGTCCCCATGTGTTTTTGCACAAACCGTATCAGATGGCGGATCTGAAGGCTGCCCTGTCTCATGCATGCAAGGACATGTCCCATGAAACATGACCGGTTGGCTGGATGCCTGAAAGATGAATTTTTGTGGCCGGTGCTTGCACTGACGGCGATGTTGAGTCTGATGGCGGGGCTGGGATATACGGGCCAAGGATCTGGCGCACCAACTGTTGGCATTCAGCCGCAGGCAGGTTCTGGTGTTCAAGCCCGTTGATCTGAACCTGGCGGTGACAGGATTAAAAAACTGCTCCGGCACATGTGACGTCATTGCTCACCGCGGCGTACTGGATGAGGGGGTATTGTTTATTCAAAAACCGTTTTCAGTGCAGTCTCTGACGGTTAAGGTCCGCGAAGCCCTGTCCGATTCGGTGTGAAGCACGGGTATGGTTACAAACTATGAGCAGAAAAAAAAATTGATACAGCGTTTTGTATCCATGCCGAATGATTTCTCCTGGCCGGAACTGATCAGGTTACTGTCCGGTTTTGGTTACCAATTATCCGGGGTTGGGAAAACCGGCGGATCACGGGTAAGGTTTATTCACAAAATGCTCCCACCCATAATCCTTCACCAGCCGCATCCATCTACCGTTTTGAAACGCTATCAAATTGAACAGGTCATTGAGCTGCTGCGATTAGAGGGGTTGATATGAAAAACATGATGACATACAAAGATTATTATGGATCCGTAAATTTTAACGATGAAGACAATGTATTTTACGGAAGGATTGAATTTATAAAAGCGCTGGTCAGTTATGAAGGAACTGACGTAACTACTTTAAGAAAAGCGTTCCAGGACGCGGTGGATGATTATCTGCAAGTCTGTGAAGAATCAGGGAGAAAACCAGAAAAATCATTCAAGGGAGTATTCAATGTCAGAATCGATCAGCAGCTTCATCGTGAACTTGCAATCGAAGCTGAGCGTGCAGGCATGAGCCTGAATGCTTTGGTTGCTCAAAAACTGACTAACTCGATAACAACGAAAGGCCAATCGAGTAGACAATAAGGGAGTTGGATATTTCCGAAATACCGCAGACGCCATCTCCAGTCATGGCATTCTGGAAAAAGGCATTCACTTTGTGCAGAAGCCCTTTTCCAATAAGGATCTGGCGATCCGTATCCGTGAGATCCTGGATGACCGATAACGCAGCGAAATTATTTTTCTGAAAGTCTATATTTGACCGTGCAGACAAGGCGCTTTACCGGGCCAGACAGACCGGCTGGAATCGGGTGGAGGTGGCGGATGAAACTGAAACATAAACTGCTGTTGTTGTATGTGCTGTGCGGGTTGGTCATCCTGCCTGTACTGGGATATTTTTTAACGGGCGAGTTAAAAAAAGGCCATCTGGCCACCATCGAATCCGGAATTGTAAAACAGCTTGAAAACCTGGATTTTTCGCTGACCACGCTGGTTGAGGATGTCAAACACGGCATTCGCGCACTTGCGGAGAATGAGGGGGTCCAGTCTCGCGATGACGGAAATTTCACGAAATTTCTCGATAGTGATGAAGACCAATTTGAATACCATATTGGTGACACGGAGCAGCAAATCATCGATATCTTCCAACTCTACCGGGCAACACATCCCCATATCAGCTCGGTTTATATGGGGCGGGAAAACGGCAGTTTTGTCCGGTCTCACAAACGACACCGCCCCAGCCGCTATGACCCCCGAACCCGTCCATGGTACACGCTGGCAAAAGACTATCCCGGCACCGTGATGATCACCGCACCCTATCGCGCGGTGACCACACCGGACGTGAATATCGGTGTGGTCACTGCACTGATGGACGATGAATCCAGTATCTACGGGGTGGTCGGGGCGGATATTACGCTCGCTGGTCTGACGGGATACATTTCCGGATACCGGATTGGTGCAGAAGGACATATGTTTTTAACGGATGATTCCGGCAACATCCTGGCATGCGGGGATGAATCGCTGCGCTTCATGCATCTTAAAAATCTGATTCATGATCATGCCCAAACGGTTATCAGCAGGCAATCGGGCAGTTTCATGCTGAAAAGCGGTCCGGATGCCCACTATGTCGTGTATATTACATCCCCGAAACTGGGATGGAAAATTGTTGCCATGAGTCCGGTGAAGCGGATCGACCGGCAGGTGAACACTGCCGTATGGGAAACCCTGCTCATTGTCTGTGCAGGGCTTGCGGTGTTTTGCGCTATTACCCTGTTGGGGTTGCATTGGTATATCATCAAGCCGATGAATGTATTGCGGGATGGCATTGTTACCGTCACACGGACCGGTGATTTTGAACACCGACTTCCGGTTTTTAATAACGATGAGATCGGCAACCTGACATCATTGTATAATGACATGATGCAGTCGATCCGGGTTTCTGAACAGGCGTTGAAAGAATCCAAACAGGCGCTTGAAATGCATCGCCAACACCTGGAGGAAGTGATTCGGGAGCGCACCGCGGATCTGAAATGGGTCAATATCGAACTGAAACAGGCTCTGGAAGCCAATCAGATCAGCGAACATCGATACCGGTCCCTGTTTGAAAATGCGCCTGAGGCCATTGTTCTGATTGATGAAAACGACCGGGTGATTCGTGTCAATGCGGAATTTGTTCACATGTTCGGCTATCCGGCAGAAGAGGTTCTGAACCGGTCTCTGGATGATACCATCATTCCGCAATATCATCGCGAGGAAGGCGCTGGTCTGAAGCGGCGGATCGTGGAAGGGGAAAAGACGGTTACCGAAACGGTTCGCAAGCGAAAGGACGGCACGCTGATTCCGGTATCCGTAACCGGAACATCTATAGTCATCAATGGCAGAATTACAGGTGTTTACGCAATTTATCGGGACATTACGGATATCAAGAACGCGGAGGAAAGGCTCAGGCAGGCCAAAGAATCTGCGGAAGCGGCAAACCGCGCCAAAAGTATTTTTCTGGCCAATATGAGCCATGAAATCCGTACCCCGATGAATGCGATTCTGGGCTATACCCAACTGATGCAGCAGGATGAGACACTTTCTTCGGATCAGATACAGAATCTGGCGATTATCAGCCGGAGTGGTGACCATCTGCTGAACCTGATCAACGACGTTCTGGAAATGTCCAAAATCGAAGCTGGACGGGTGGTGCTTCACCCCAAGGCGTTTGACTTGCATGCACTTCTGAATGATATTAAACGGATGGTTACCGTTCGGAGCCGTTCCAGGGGACTGATGCTGGAAATTTTGTTTACCGAACCCATCCCGCGGTATATTGTGGCAGACGAAGGCAAACTCAAACAAGTGCTGATCAATCTTCTGGGGAATGCCGTCAAATTTACGGAAAAGGGAAAGGTTGAATTGCAGGTGGATGCGGTCAGGCAGAGCCAGCCGGAAACCGCTAATCAGACGGACAATTGGGTTCTGAACGTTGCGGTTCAGGACTCGGGATCGGGTATTGCCCCGGCGGACCTGAAACTCATTTTTCAGAGTTTTGAGCAGACAGACACTGGTCGGAACAAGGAAGGAACCGGTTTGGGCCTCGCCATCAGTCGCGAGTATGTGAATCTGATGGGCGGTGACATCCAGGTGGAAAGCACACCGGGTCTGGGAAGCACCTTCCGGTTTTCCATTCCGGTGGAAAGCATACAGGGGGATGAGATTTCAGCTCGAACCGTTTCACCCCGGGTTCTGGGTCTGGCACCCGGCCAGCCCGCCTGTCGTGTTCTGGTGGTTGATGATAACCCCACCAACCGGGATATCTTGATCCGCATGCTGAGCCGCGTGGGATTTGAGTTGCAGGAGGCGGCTGATGGCCAGGAATGTCTGGAAACATATGCCACCTGGCATCCCCACGTCATTCTGATGGATATCCGTATGCCGGTCATGGATGGTGTCGAGGCCACAAAACGGATCAAGGCATCAGAGGGGGGTGTACGGACTGTGGTGATTGCGGTCAGTGCCAGTGCCCTGGAAGAGCAGCGGGTCTCTGTCCTGGAATATGGTGCAGATGCCTTTATCCGCAAACCGTTCAAGGAAAACGAGATTTTAACCGAGATTCACCGACTGACGGGTGTCAGATACCGGACCGAAAACCAGGATATCAAAATTGATACCGAACCCGTTCCATTTGATACCACAGATATGATGAACCTGCCGATCGAGCTGATCGATGGCATGCGCCGGTCCATCACCGCAGGCTTACACGATGAGTTGATGTCCATGATTGACCGGGTGGAACAGGAAAATCAGCGCGCCGCCCACATGTTCCGTCAACTTGCCGATGAATACCGGTATGAGGAGTTGCTGAGGCTGTTGAGCGTTTAGGTGGGGGCATTTGGGTTGATGGGAAGATGGGTTGATCTGAAGATGGGAAGTTGGGAACATGGGAAGTTGGGAAGATTGGACGGATGATTTGGATGATAGGATGAGGGGTGGTTGGGATGGTGAAAAGCTGGAAAGATTTTGACAATCAGTAGTGTTTGTAGTGACGCCGTAAGGCGTTTTTATCAAGACCCGGCACACGACGAACACGACGAACAACGCTTCATGCGTCATGCTTCATGAGATACGCTTCACGAACAACGAGAGACGAAAATGACACTGCAACCAGAAACCGGCACCATCATGATCGTTGACGACACCCCGGCCAATCTCAGACTTTTGAATCACATGCTGAGGGAACGGGGATATCGGGTGCGAAGCTTTCCCAAAGGGGAACTGGCTCTGAAATCAGCCATGGATGAACCGCCGGACCTGATACTTCTGGATGTCAACATGCCGGAGATGAACGGTTACGAAGTGTGTCAGCAGTTGAAATCCGACTCCCGCACCCAACAGGTTCCGGTGATCTTTATCAGTGCGTTGACCGAAACTCTGGATAAGGTCAAAGCCTTTCATGTCGGCGGTGTCGATTATATTACCAAGCCGTTTCAAATTGAGGAAGTTCATGCCCGCGTTGAAGTTCATTTGAACCTGGTTAACGCCCAACGGGTGATTGAGGAAAAAAACACGGAACTCAACCGGGCAATAACCGCACTCAAAACGACTCAGCAGCATTTGATTCAGTCCGAGAAGCTGGCAGCCCTTGGGATTCTGACAGCAGGCATTGCCCACGAAATCAACAATCCGGTCAATTTCATCAAAACGAGCGCGCTGGGTCTGACAGCAGATATTAACGATCTGCAGAAACTGATTCAGTTATATGAGGAATGCCGGATTGACTGCCCCCATCCGAGCGCGCCGGATCGTATCGATGCACTGAAAGATGAAATTGAATACCAGACGGTCATCGCCGAAATCGATGCGTTGCTGGATAATATTCAGGAAGGCGTTCGCCGGACAGAAGAGATTGTGAACAGCCTGCGCATGTATTCCCGGATGGATGCCCAGGTTACGGAAAAAACCGATATGGCCGAATTGATCGATGCATCGCTGGTGGTTCTCAAGCCCCGGTATAAAAAAAATATTTCAATCAAACGATTGTACTGACCTTTCGCTCATTTTTTTGTTCCATTTGATTTACTGGAAGATTTCGCTGGACATTTTGAGGCTATGATGTCATTGTCATCATAAAACCTATAACTTGGAGGTTTATGATGGCTCAGAAAATCGAAAGAATCGACACGATCCCTCTTATCATTGCTTTTCTCAACAAGATGGGAGTCCAGCATGCAATTGACAGCGTCTTTGTTCAGCATGGGAACTGGTCGGGACTTAGCTATGGTCAGTTGGCAGTGTTGTTTGTCACGTATGTGCTGCATTCGCTGACGCATCATTTTTACGGTATGGAATCCTGGGTCAACCAGCACAAAACAGTCATTGAAAGAGTGACGGGTTGGAAAATCGCGGAAAAGGATGCAACGGACGACCGTATCGGAAAGTTGTCTGAGGTCCTTGGAGAATCGGACAAAGGCATATCCGACACACAGCTTTTGATAGGGAAAAACATCGTATCGGCCTATCAATTGCCGACGGAAATCGGCCGTTATGACACAACGAGCTATAATGTGTACCATCATCCGGAGGATGCCAAAAGCGGCATATTGCAATTTGGTCACAGTAAAAACCACAGGCCGGATCTGTTGCAGTTCAAGCAAGGCTTGGCGACATTGGACCCGGCAGGGGTTCCGATTATAAGCGAAACATTTTGTGGAAACCGTGCGGATGATATTTGTTATCTTCCGGCCTGGCGACGTATGGTTGAAACAATTGGGACCCCTGATTTTTTGTTCATTGCGGATTGCAAAGCGGCTTCGCAGGAAGTCCGATCCGCCATCAGCCATGAAAAAGGGCATTATCTGTTCCCCTTGCCGATGACAGGAGAGACACCCCGTCGTCTCAAGCAATGGGTATTGGATTCCGAGCAATCCTTTCAGGAGATTGTATTGGAGCCCAAGCCGGATCAGAATGAGAAACCCCGCAAAGTCGGCAAGGGATTTGTGGTAAATCAAGCACAGCAGACACTTCTTGATAACGGTGTGGTTTATCAATGGGATGAGAGATGCATCGTCACTTGCAGCTACGCACATGCCCAGCGTCAGGAAAAATCGTTTGCAGAGCGCCTGAATAAAGCCGAAAGCAAGCTGTCCAAACTGAAACCAAAAGAGCAGGATACTGTCGAATCGTTTCGGGTCAAAGCCCAAAAGGTTGTACAAACATACAACATGGAGGACTATTTGAATCTCGATATCACCGAGTCGGCAACCACGAAGAAGAAATATATCGGCAGAGGGAGGCCGGGTCCCCAAACCCCTTTTGAGTGGGTCGATATAAAAAGTCTTACGCTTGAAACCTCCCGGAACGAAGAAGAGATCGATCAGTTTCGAGCGTTGGCCGGATGGAGAATTTTTGTAACCAATGTGGATGAAAACAAGATGACGCTCACCCAGAGTACACAATACTATCGGGATGAATGGCAGGTTGAAAGAGGTTTTCATCGATTCAAAAATGGACATATCCCTGCACTGCCTCTATTTTTACGAATACAGGAAAGAATCAAAGGTTTGATGCTGCTTTTGACCATTGCGCTTCAGGTATTGACCTTGATGGAATTTGTTTCCCGAAGAGAGCTATCCAAAAACAATGAACAGATTTCGGGGCTGGTTCCAGGCAATCCGAAAATGAAAACAAGCCGCCCTACTGCAGAAAGATTGCTTACTCAATTTGACAACCTACATCTTCTCATCCAGGAGAAAGGGAAAAGAATCACAGGTACGATGGTAGAGGATTTGACGTGTCTGCAAAAGAAAATTTTATCTCTCCTGGAATTGCCGGAAAAAACTTATGTCATTTCCTTTGGCATGGGTCAAAAAAAACTTGCCACAAATTAAAGTGTGAGCAAGTCAAGTGATAAATTCGTGTGGACAAAAAAAATGAGCGAAAGGTGAGATTGTACGGATATATTCCTGAATTAAAGGTTCAGCCCGGCAGACTGATTCAGGTTTTCACCAACATCCTGTCCAATGCCATCGATGCCATTCAGAGCAAGGAAATTCGTCACGAAGAAACGATCACCATCAAAACATTCTGCCAAAAACGGGAAGCCGGTTCATATGGGGTCATTGAATTTTGTGATACCGGCCCGGGAATACCCGAAGCGATTCAGGGAAAACTGTTTGATCCGTTTTTTACAACCAAGGATGTGGGAAAAGGAACGGGACTTGGCCTGTCCATCAGCCTGGGTATCATTCAGGACCATAACGGCCTGATTGAAATCAACAGCACCACGGGCAATGGGACAACGGTTTCCGTTCTTTTACCGCTTGAAAAGGAGTCATCATGACCATCAAAGCATCCATCCCGAAAATCCGCATATTGTATGTGGATGACGACCTTGAAAATCTGAACAGTTTCAAGGCTCTTTTTCGTCGCATGTATCAGGTATATCTGGCAGATTCCGTTCAGAACGCACTGGAAATTTTAAAGGAAAACGACATCCATGTGTTGATAACAGATCAGCGGATGCCCGGCATGACCGGGACCGATCTGCTGGAGATGGCCGCGGACCAGTATCCCGATATGCTGCGATACATGCTGACCGGATTCAGCGATTTCGATCCGCTGGTGGATGCCATCAACAAAGGCCGATTACAGGGATATTTTTCCAAGCCAATCGATCATGAATTCATCATGTCCCGGATCGAAGATGGGCTGAAACGCCATTACCTGGAACTGGAAAACAAATCGTTACTGGAAGAAATTCAAAAAAACGAGATTTTTCTGAATGCCATTTTCGAGAATATCCCCGATATGATTTTTGTAAAGGATGCAAAAGATTTGAGCTTTGTCCGGTTGAACCGGGCGGGTGAGGCACTTCTGGGATACGCGACTGAAGAAATGATCGGAAAGACCGATTATGATTTTTTTCCTGTGGAGGAGGCGGATTTTTTTACCCGAAATGATCGGGAGGTGCTGGAAAGCGGCACGTTGGTGGATATTCCCGAAGAAGCGATTCAGACCCGGTGCCTGGGCAAACGATGGCTTCACACCAAAAAAATTCCCATCCGGGACAGCAATGGAAATCCCTGGTATCTGTTGGGTGTATCCCGGGATATCACCGAATACCGGAATCTCCAGGAAAAAGAGAAAATATTGGAATCCAGACTGCGGCAGGCCCAGAAAATGGAAGCCATTGGCAGCCTGGCGGGTGGCATCGCCCATGATTTCAACAATATTCTGACATCTGTGCTGGGTTACACCGAGTTGGCCATGGAGTTTGTTGAAAAAGGATCAACAGTTGACCGCTATATCCATGAGATCCATATAGCGGGCAATCGCGCCAAGGAACTGGTCAGACAGATATTGACCGTGGCCAGGCAGTCCAAAACCGAACGGGTACCCGTTCAGGTCAGCCTGATTGCCAAAGAGGCCATCAAGCTGATTCGATCCTCCATTCCCACAACCCTGGAAATTCAGACAGTTTGGAAAAGTGATGCCATCATCCTGGGTGACCCTTCCCATATTCATCAGATTTTCATGAATCTGTGTACCAATGCGGCCCATGCCATGGAAGGCGGCAGCGGTCTGCTGACCGTCTGTTTGTCCGACGTAAAGGGGGATCAGAATATTCCGGGAAAGCCGGATGGTCTGCCGCCCGGGGATTATATCCGCATCACCGTATCGGACACGGGAAAAGGAATCCCCAAAGCGCATCTGGATCTGATTTTTGAACCCTATTTTACAACCAAGGATGTTGGATCGGGAACCGGTCTGGGGCTTTCGATTGTTCATGGCATTGTGAAAAGCTATGGCGGGGAAATCACGGTTCAGAGTGAGGTTGATTGTGGAACGACGTTTACCATTGATCTGCCGGCCGTTAAAAGTCGGATCCGGCATGAATCGGAATCCCGAGAGGTTTTGCCGGTTGGCAATGAACGGATTCTGCTGGTCGATGATGAGCCTGAAATTGCCAGAATGTGCGAAGAAATTTTGATTCACCTGGGCTACCGGGTGACCATCCGGTCCCAGAGCATTGAAGCTCTGGAGCTGTTCAAATGCCATCCAAATGATTTTGACCTGGTAATCACCGACATGGGCATGCCCAACATGGCCGGCGACAGACTGGCTATCGAGTTGATGACCATCAGACCGGATATTCCCATCATTTTGTACACCGGATACAGCAAAAATCTTTCTGAAACCCATGCAGCCAAAATAGGAATCCGGTCGTTGCTGATGAAACCGCTGACAAAAAGTGATCTGGCCAACACGGTCCGAAAGGTGTTGGATGGGGGAGAAAAGCAGAATTCAGAAGTCAGAATTTAGAAGAAAAACGGTAGGTCAGGCTGGCCGGCTTATTGGCCTGCCTGACATCGATCACTACCGCTTTTCCATTTCCTCATCCCAGTTTTTTCAGAACGCCCTTCAGTTCCTCGACTGCTGCGGCGGATTTTTTCAAAGCCGCCATTTCCTCGTCCAGCAGCTTGATTTCAATGATCTGCTCCACGCCTGATGCTCCCAGTTTGACCGGAACGCCGATAAAGAGATCCTGAAAGCCGTACTCTCCCTGCAGCAGTGCGGCGCAGGGCAGAATTTTTTTCTTGTCCTTTAAAATGGATTCCGCCATTTCAACCGCAGCCGATGCCGGGGCATAATAGGCGCTGCCGGTTTTTAACAGGCTGACAATTTCGGCACCGCCGGAAGCGGTCCGTTTGACCAGCGCATCAATGCGCTCTTTGGTCATCAACTCCGTGATGGGAATTCCAGCCACAGTGGAATACCGGGGAAGCGGCACCATCGTATCGCCATGTCCACCCAGCACAAAGGCATGGGTGCTTTCCACGGATACATTCAGTTCCATGGCAATGAATGCCCGAAACCGCGCGGAATCCAGAACACCGGCCATGCCGATGACCCGGTTTTTGGGAAATCCGCTGGCCTCATAGGCCACATGGCACATGGCATCCAATGGATTGCTGACAATAATCAGAATGGCATTGGGAGAATATTTGACGATCTGCTGGGTGACGGCTTTTACGATGCCCGCATTGGTTCCGATGAGGTCATCCCGGCTCATGCCCGGCTTTCGGGGAATGCCCGCCGTGATAATAACGATATCCGAGTTTGCCGATGCCTCATAACTGTTGGCACCGGTCAGATGGCTGTCATGTTTTTCAATCGGAGCGGCTTCGGCCAGATCAAGCGCTTTTCCCTGTGGAACCCCTTCCACGATATCAATCAGCACCACATCACACAGCTCTTTTTCCGACAGCCGCTGGGCTGCGGTTGCACCAACATTTCCTGCGCCGACAACAGTGACTTTCTTATCCATTTTTTTCTCCTGTAATTAATATTGATGAGAATGAAAACCAGCCAGAATTTTTATTTTGGTGATAACACAGTCAGAGTCTTTGTCAATAATTTTCAATGTTCTTGAAGCGTGAAGCGTATCTCGTGACGCGTGAAGCGTATCTTGTCGTTCGGTGGCGCGGACTTTATGTAGACAGGATGCACGGAGCGGACACTTTCAGCCTTTATTCATGATCGTTACCGCCGAATCCAAATTTTCATTGTATTTTATTGCTTGACAATTAAAATGTCATTGGTATATCACAAATAAAACAAATCGTATTCAATGAATTCAATCGTAATTGATTGATTGATTTTCATATTATGGATTTCAAAAAATAGAGGTAGGCTATGGGTGTTTACCGAGTTCAAAAGCGGTCTCAATCCTGGTATGGTGAATCCATCGGCATTCTGATCCTGGATGCAGCCTACCCCTGTGTTCCCGGAAATGTGGGGAACGCCAGCACATTTGATTTTCCGGTCCGATACAAGGTGGTCAAGAATGCCTCCATCGACCGGCTTCTCAATCAGCGTGATCCGGCGTTACTGACTCCCTTTATGGATGCAGCCAAAGAACTCCAAGACGAAGGCGTCCGGGCCATTACCGGCGCATGCGGATTCATGGCCCTGTTTCAGAAACAGGTTGCAGATGCACTCGATATTCCGGTTTTTCTGTCCAGCCTGTTGCAGGTTCCATTCATCCACCGGATTCTTTCAAAAAATCAGAAAATCGGCATTATTTCGGCGGATTCCAGCGCCCTGACATCCGAGCATTTTTCCAATGTGGGCATAACGCCCGACATTCCGGTTGTCCTGGCCGGTATGGAAAATCAGGCCGAATTCCGCGAAGCCGTCCTTCTGGAAAAGGGGACTCTGGATTCGGATCAGATTGAACAGGAAGTGGTTGCCGTCGCTCAGCAAATGGTTGAAGCCAGCTCCGATATCGGCGCCATTGTCCTGGAATGCAGCGATCTGCCTCCCTATGCGGCTGCAATTCAGGCCGCTGTCGGACGGCCGGTCTTTGATTTCATCACCATGATTCAATATGTTCATACGGCACTGGTTCGATCGCCTTTTCAGGGATTCATGTAGAAACTGCTTAAAGAGAGGGCACCATGCTTATCGAAGTGCTGATTATCGGCGTCATGGTGGGCGCCATTTACTCCCTGGTCACCATTGGCTACAGTATGGTCTATGGTATCCTGAAGCTGATGAATTTTGCCCACGGCGATGTGTATATTTTCGGGGCGCTGCTGTGTTATACGCTTCTGGCCCAATACCAACTGAATGCCTTTCTGGCAATTGTGCTTGCCGCGGTTGCCGGCGGGCTGCTGGCCGCCCTGGTCGAATTCATTGCCTACCGCAGGCTTCGGGCCGCACAGCACCGGATGATTTCCATGATCACGGCTTTGGGTGCAGCCTATGTCATTCAGAATTCATCCGAACTGAAATGGGGCAATCAGGTACAGTCCTTCCCCTCCCTTTTTCCAGCCGATCATATCGTCATCATGGGGTCGCAGGTCTCTGTCACCCACATATTCACCCTGTTCATTGCGGTTCTGGTGATTGTGGCCTTCAATCTCTTTTTGAAGCACCATAAAGCCGGCAAGGCCATCCTGTGTGTGTCCGAGGATATCCCGACATCCTCTCTGATGGGCATACCCATCAATAAAACGGTTTCGATCGTCTATTTTATTGGCGGTGTCTTTGGCGTACTGGGCGGCGTTCTGTACTCGGCTTCCTATAACGCCATTTCCATCAGCATGGGGTTTCGGGGAACCATCATTGCCTTTACCGCGGCAGTGATTGGCGGTATCGGCAGCATGGGCGGTGCATTGATCGGCGGAATGATTCTGGGGCTTTCGGAAAATCTGATCAGCGTCTATGTGTCCAGTTCATACAAGGATCCGATTACGTTTCTGATCCTGATCGGCATTCTGCTGATTCGGCCAACCGGTATTCTGGGGCGAACAGAATCGGGAAAGGTATGATTATGGTGGAAGGAGAAGCGGTGTCAACGATTCGAACGAATGCATCAAAACCCGCCATGATCCGGCGCATCGGGATAACCGGAGTCTGTATTGCCTGTGTCATCGGCCTGCCGCTGGTGGTGGAGAACACCTATTATATAGGCATTGCCAATTTCATGATCATTTATACCATCCTGTGCATGGGATTGAACCTGATTCTGGGATATACCGGACTTTTGTCCCTGGGGCATGCGGCGTTTTATGGAATCGGCGGCTATGCCACAGCCATCCTGATGACCCGCCATGGGTTTTCATTTTTGCCTGCACTGCTGGTTTCCGGAATGCTGGCCCTGGTTTTTGGAATGATTCTTGGCATTCCAACCCGTAAAGTCCGTGGTGATTATTTCTGCCTTCTGACCATTGCATTCGGAGAAATTTTCCGTCTGGTTGCACAGGCCTGGATTCCATTCACCGGCGGGGCCATGGGGATTGTGGCGATTCCCATTCCCAAAATTTTCAACTGGGTCATACGCAGTGAAACAGATTTTTATTATCTGGGGCTCATTCTGGTCGGATTCACCTGGCTCAGTCTGACGCTTTTGGTCGGATCACGGTTCGGGCGGGCGTTTGTGGCCATTCGGGAAGATGAGCTGGCCGCTTCGGTCATGGGCATCAATACCCCCCTGTATAAAATTCTGGCCTTCAGCATTGGCTCGTTTTATGCCGGTCTGGCCGGCAGTTATCTGGCGGTTTATCAGACCACGATCACCCCGTCCAGTTTTCGACTGGAAGAGTCCTGCCTGATGATCATCATGGTCATTGTCGGTGGAATGGGCAGCATGCTGGCGCCGATATCCGGGGTGATCATCATGACCCTGGCGACCGAGGCATTCCGATCCCTGGCAGAGTACCGCATGCTGATTATTGGGGTCATCATGGTGGTGGTTTTGCTGTTCAGACCGCAGGGACTGTTTGGTACCGCGGCATTCAAGGACTGAAAAAGCAGGGGGCGGAAGTCGGAGATCAGAGGGGAAAAAGGCTTGTTGTATACTCCAAAAGGTATTTTCATCCTTCATCCTTCATCCTTCATCCTTCAGTCTTCAGTCCATCTAAACACAGAAGGGAGAGAGCTCGTCCATGGCATTGCTTGAAACCCGTCAGTTGATGAAACATTTTGGCGGCATCATGGCGGTCAACGATATCAGCCTGACCATCGGAGAGGGTGAAATTGTGGGCATGATCGGGCCAAACGGGTCGGGCAAATCCACGTTCATCAATCTCCTGACCGGATTATACGCGCCGGATAAGGGTCAGACTCTGTTTCGTGGCCAGGATATCACCGGAATGCAGACACACCGGATCACTGACATCGGTATCGCCCGAACCTTTCAAAACCTCCGCGTGTTTCAAAATGTTTCGGTCCTGACCAATATTCTGATTGGGAGACACTGTCAGATTGACAATCCGCTCTGGAAAATTTTTTTTCGACCTTTTGCTGCGCGGCGAACCGAGAAAGAAGGACGTGAAAAGGCCATCGATTTTTTGAGGCTGGCCAATCTGGCGGATCGTATGGATGAGATGGCCAAAAATCTTCCTTACGGTGAGCAGCGTCTTTTGGAAATCTGCCGTGCCCTGGCATCCGAACCGGCCCTACTGCTATTGGATGAACCCTGCGCCGGAATGAATCCGGTGGAAATGGATACTCTGGGCGAATTTGTCCAAAAGATCAAAGCCACCGGAACAACGGTTTTTATCATCGAGCACAACATGCGGTTTATCATGTCCGTGGCCGAGCGGATTGTGGTGTTGAACATGGGGAAAAAATTCATGGAAGGCAATCCGAAGGAAATTCAGGCCGACAGCGGTGTTCAGCGGATCTACCTGGGTGAAGAGGACGAGAACCAATGCTGAAAGTTGACGGTATTTATACCCAGTATGGCAAGATCAAGGTTCTGAATAATGTGTCTTTTGAAATCAATGCCGGAGAAATTGTTGCTCTGATCGGCACCAACGGAGCCGGGAAAAGCACGTTTCTTAAAACCGTTTCCGGTCTGATTCGCCCCACCCGGGGTCGGGTCACCTTGCTGGATAAGGATATTCACGGAATGGCGCCGGAAAAAATTGTTCGCGCCGGCATTGCTCATGTTCCGGAAGGCAGGCATGTATTCGCCCGGCAGACGGTTCAGACCAACCTGGAAATGGGGGCGTTTATCCGAACCGATACCGCTGAAATTAAAAAGGATATGGAGCGGTATTTTGATATTTTTCCGATCCTGGGTGAAAGACGGAATCAGCCTGCCGGGACATTGAGCGGCGGAGAACAGCAGATGCTGGCTATTGCACGGGGATTGATGGCAAGGCCCCGGCTGCTGCTTCTGGATGAGCCGTCCATGGGGCTGGCGCCATTTCTGGTCAATGAAATTTTTCGAATCGTGGGCCAATTGCATGAGCAGGGAATCGCGATTGTACTGGTGGAACAGAATGTGAAAAAGGCCCTCAAAATCACGCAGCGGGCCTATGTTATGGAACTGGGACAAATCCTTTATCATGGCAAGTCTTCGGATCTGATCGAGGATGACCGGGTCAGGAAAAGTTATCTGGGAGAAACCTGAATTTTGAGATTTGACATTTGAGATGTGATAGACCGGGCACGCCTCTTATGTCCTTTTTTTAAAACGTCTGGGAAGAGAAAAAAATCTGTAACACAAATCAACCTGTCTGAATGAAAAGGAGAATGAACATGCTTAAAAAAATGGCAATCATTATTGTTTCACTGGCGTTCCTGGCAATCGGCACCGCGGGATGGGCAAAGGATGGTATCGATGCCGAAAAGAAACTGATCAACCTTGCCGGATACGACGCCGCCACCGGGAAATACGGTGATTATGGTCAGGGCAACAAAAAAGGTCAGGAATTGGCTGTTGAAGAAATCAATGAGATGGGCGGCATTCAGGCCGGGCCCCTGAAAGGTTATAAGCTTAAATTGACCTTCTTTGATGATCGTGGTGATCCGAAAGAATCCGCTAATGTGGCCAAAAATGTGTCATCCAGCGATTTTTTGGTCGCACTGGGGCCGACCATGAGTTCCTGCGCCCTGGCGGCGACTCCGGTGTATTCCCGAAACGGCGTTCCGAACATCGTGACCTATGCCAATGCCAACACGCTTACCGAGCAGGGTTTTGACAACGTGGTTCGCCTGACTTTCACCACCCGGAGCATCGCCTATGAAATGGCCAACACCGTGAAGGAACAATTCAAAAAAGACAGTGTCGCCATTATCAGCGAAAACCAGGACTATGGGCAGCAACTTCTGAAAGGCTTCAAGGAAAAGGCTGCCGAAATCGGCGTCAAAGTTCTGAGTGAAAGTGTCATTACCCCTGGACAGGATATCGATTTCAAGTCCGTCCTGATGAAGGCCAAAGCGAACAATCCTGGCGTCTTGCTGATATTTGTCACCTACAACGAGGGTGGACTTCTGGTCAAACAGACCCGGCAGATGGGCTGGGATATTCCGATTTACGGCCCGGATGGACTGATCGAGTCCAAATTTTTCGAGCTGGCCGGAGAAATGAAGGA